>JGI26244J51143_1000757_pt1 | contig 12347 bp, 10 predicted proteins | sample SaaInlV_150m_DNA_6_FD_51143 | JGI IMG/M metagenome (IMG submission 51143) | reverse complement strand
ATGTGGGGCACGAATAATGTGGATCACCAAGCTCGGATTTGTCACTCAACTACAGTTGCAGGTGTAGCAAATACATGGGGCTACGGTGCGATGACTAACTCCCTCAATGATATTCATAACAGTAAATCGATGCTGGTTATTGGTGGAAATCCATCAGAAGCACATCCGGTTTCAATGCTGCATATTTTTAAAGCAAAAGAAAAGGGAGCAAAACTGCTGGTGATTGACCCGCGTTTCACGCGTACCGCAGTACATGCTGATCATTATGTACGCATCAGGCCAGGAAGTGATGTGGCAATAATCTGGGGGATGATGTGGCATATTTTTAATAATGGCTGGGAGGATCAGGAATATATCGATCAACGTGTTTTCGGAATGGAAGATGTAAAAGCAGAAGTTGAAAAATGGACTCCTGCTGAAGTAGAACGCGTTACCGGTGCTGATGAAGCAACGGTCAAAAAAGCTGCTGAAATAATGGCGAAGAATTCACCGGGAACTTTCATCTGGTGTATGGGCGGAACACAGCACACGATTGGAAATAATAATACACGTGCTTATTGCGCGTTTCAACTGGCATTGGGTAACATTGGTAAAGCAGGCGGCGGAGCAAATATTTTCCGCGGACACGACAATGTGCAGGGTGCTACTGACTTTTGTATTCTTTCGCATAGTCTGCCGGGTTATTACGGCTTGTCAGCCGGAGCCTGGAAACATTGGTCGCGTGTTTGGGATCTGGATTTTAACTGGGTTAAATCACGTTTTGACCAACAGGCCTATGAAGGTGGTAAATCACCCATGCATACCAAAGGTATTCCGGTTTCACGCTGGATAGACGGGGTGCTTGAAGATAAAGAAAATATTACTCAGAAAGACAACATCAGGGCCATGGTCCTCTGGGGTCACGCACCAAATAGTCAAACTCGTGGTAAGGAAATGAAAACCGCCATGGAGAAGTTGGACTTGATGGTGATCATTGATCCATATCCAACAGTTTCGGCTGTGATGCACGACCGCAAGGATGGAGTATATCTCCTTCCGGCCTCGACACAGTTTGAAACATACGGTTCTCTTACCGCTTCCAACCGCTCACTGCAGTGGCGTGACAGAGTAATCGCTCCTCTGTTTGAATCTCTTCCGGATCATACGATCATGTATAAGTTTGCCCGGAAATTTGGTTTCGATAAAGAATTCACGAAAAATATCAAAGTTGTCAATGAAGAGCCTTATATCGAGGATATTACCCGTGAGTTCAACGGAGGTATGTGGACCATCGGTTACACAGGTCAAAGTCCGGAGCGTTTGAAACTTCAACAGAAAAACTGGCATACCTTTAATACAACTTCACTGAAAGCAGAAGGTGGACCTGTTGATGGAGAATATTACGGACTGCCGTGGCCGTGTTGGGGGACTCCGGAAATGAAACATCCTGGAACACCAAACCTTTATGATCCAAGTAAACCAGTTGCGGAAGGCGGTCTTAACTTCCGTGCACGTTTCGGTGTTGAGCATGAAGGTGTGAATTTGCTGGCGGAAGGTTCGTTTCCAGTAGGTAATGAGTTACGAGACGGCCATCCGGAATTTAGTATGGCTATGCTAGAAAGACTCGGTTGGGACTCAGATTTAACAGCTGCGGAAAAAGCAGCGATAGCAAAAGTTGCCGGCAGCAAGACCAACTGGAAAACAGATCTTTCCGGTGGAATTCAGCGCGTTGCAATCAAACATGGTTGCGCACCATTCGGAAATGCAAAGGCCAGAGTGAAGGTCTGGACATTCCCGGATCCTGTGCCTGTTCATAGAGAACCGCTCTATACCAGCCGTCGGGATTTGGTGGCTAAGTATCCAACTTATGAGGATCGGAAAAGTCATTACCGCCTGCCAACCCGTTACGAAAGCATACAGTCCACAGATCATACCGGACAGTATCCGTTGATTTTAACCAGCGGTCGTCTGGTTGAGTATGAAGGTGGAGGTGATGAATCTCGATCAAATCCTTGGCTGGCAGAACTACAGCAGGAAATGTTTGCGGAAATTAATCCGAAAGACGCAAATGACAATGGAATCAAGGATGGTCTGGATATCTGGCTGGAAGGTGCAGAAGGAGCGCGTCTTAAAGTCAAGGCCATGATTACTCGGCGTGTTGCACCAGGAGTGGTTTTCATGCCGTTCCATTTTGGCGGACACTTTGAAGGCAAAGATCTGCGTAACAAGTATCCAAAAGGAAGCGATCCCTATGTGTTGGGTGAGGCTGCCAATACGGCACTTACCTATGGATATGATTCTGTCACACAAATGCAGGAGACTAAGTGCTCGCTGTGTAAAATTGAACTGGCATAACTGAGATAAGGAGAACCAATGGCTCGAATGAAATTTCTCTGTGACGCCGAACGTTGCATAGAATGCAATGCTTGCATCACAGCTTGCAAAAATGAAAATGATGTACCCTGGGGAATTAACCGACGCAGGGTTGTAACTCTTAATGATGGTGAACCGGGTGAGAAGTCNATCTCGGTCGCCTGCATGCACTGTACAGATGCGCCTTGTCAGGCAGTCTGTCCGGTTGACTGCTTCTCGACGACATCTGATGGTGTTGTCCTGCACAATAAAGACATGTGCATCGGATGTGGTTACTGCTTCTACGCCTGTCCTTTTGGCGCACCGCAGTTTCCTCAAAACGAAGCATTTGGTGTTCGTGGTAAAATGGACAAATGTACTTACTGTGCAGGTGGTCCTGAAACCGCGGATGGTTCTGCTGAAGAAGAGAGTAAGTACGGTTCCAACCGTTTAGCCGAAGGCAAACTACCTCTCTGTGCGGAAATGTGTTCGACAAAAGCTTTGCTGGCTGGTGATAGTGACCAGATTTCGCAAACCTTCACATCAAGGGTCATGCAACGCGGAGGACGTCCTGATACTTGGGGCTGGTCCAGCGCCTACGGAGAATAGAGGAGATTCATATGTTGAATTCAGAAAATAATACTACAGATGAAGGTAGCCGTAGAAAACGTCGCAATCGCAGGATTTTGTGGACGTTTGTCGCCATGTGGATGATTGTTGTCCTGGCACCAATTCCCGGTTATTTTATGACCACGGATACGGTACAGGCCAAGGGTGAATTCACTGATAATCCACGCTCCGCTTATTGGGGCGAGATTAGACAGGGCGGAAGTGGCTACACAACAGACCGGGCTCCGGAAGCAGGGAATCTGGTTAACGACAGTGGTGAACTCTGGCGTGTCTTGCGTAATGACACAATTTCGCCTTATGGTGCATGGCTGATTGCCTTTATACTGGTGGCAGTTGCTGGGTATTTCATGTTTGCGGGACCGATGAAAGTTGAAGGCGAACTTTCCGGTACCAAAATAAAACGTTGGAATCTCTACGATAGATGTATCCATTGGATTGTTGCTGTGACTTTCTTTGTCATGTCAATCAGCGGTTTGATTCTACTTTATGGAAGAGCGGTTTTGATACCACTTTTTGGTAGAGAGGGTTTCGCCGGACTTGCCATGTTCTGTAAAGATGTTCACGACTTGTTGGGAATTCCTTTTGCAGTTGCACTGGTGATGATGATTCTGCCTTGGCTCAAGGACAACATGTTTCGCTCAGAAGACGCGGAATGGTTGGCTAAATCAGGGGGGATGTTTGACGGCAGTCATCCGTCATCCGGTAAAAATAACGCTGGTGAAAAAATCTGGTTCTGGCTGCTGACAATCGGAGGTACTGTGCTGATTGTTTCCGGAGTAATTCTGGTTATGCCTAACCTTGAACCGCTGCGCAATACCATGATTACCATGCACATTCTGCATTCTGTCAGTGGTTTGATTTTGATTGCAGTTTCACTGGGACATACCTACATGGGAAGCATTGGAGTAGAAGGTGCTTTCAACGGAATGGTAACCGGTGAAGTAGATACTGCGTGGGCTAAGCAACATCACGATTTGTGGTATGCTGAACAAATGGGTGAAGAAGCTCCTGCAAAAGCCAANAAATCAGCTAAATCTTCAAGTGGTCCTGCGGGACTTTCAACCGGTAAAGTATCAGCTTCTTGATTCTCTATCGGCTATAATACTTCAGAATTATAAAGCGGGGTTTCCGTTCGGAAGCCTCGTTTTATTTTTCCCTCCTCATTGAAAANATTACTTCTGTATAAATTCTTTCCATTTGCCTTGCACAAGCATATTAGTTGTGAGAGCATCAAGGATTTTTCATCCGTATTTTCACGGATTCTCTGAATGCCAGCTTGGCTGGGACATTGAGGATGTACTTGAAAAGTCTTAAATATAAATTTAATTCCTTGCAGACAATTTGTTAAATGAAGTCAATAGCTGACATTCGCATGCGCGGATTTCTTAAGCGAACACCTGTCAAAACATTGCTGAAATTGATCAAGGAACACTCACAGTTATTATCTTCAGAAGAGATACTTACTGTAGAAGCAAGTGGGCGGATATTAGCACAGGAAATAATTTCACCTGTAAATGTGCCAAACTTTGAGCGCTCAGCCATGGACGGATATGCTATTGATGCTGAATCCACCTTTGGAGCGACTAGTTACAATCCGTTAATGTTTCGAGTTGTCGGACAAATTACTCCTGGACAAACGTTTGATGCAGAAGTTCAGTCCGGAGAAGCATTGAGTATCATGACTGGAGGGCCACTGCCAAAAGGGACGAATGCAGTTTTGATTGCAGAAAATGCTGAATTAGTCGGCAATCAAATTCAAGTTCTTGATGCAGTATCTCCAGGAAAACATGTAGGGCAGATTGGTGAAGATATTAAGAAAAACCAGTCTTTACTCAAGAGTGGTCGTACTCTCCGCCCGCAGGACATCGGAGTTTTGTCGAGTATCGGTTTGAAAAATGTTAAAGTTATCCGCAAACCGGAAGTTGAATTATTGATCACCGGAAATGAATTGCTGAAACCCGGAGAGCAAGCCGGCGGAGTAAAAATCATTGATTCAAATTCTGTCATGCTCTCACCATTGATTAAACGCGATGGCGGTNTTTTAACAGCAGTTCATCATCTTCCGGATGAGCGCGATTTATTACAGCAGCATTTAAGTGAATCAACTGCTGATCTCATTTGCGTAACTGGCGGTACTTCTGTGGGAATTGAGGATTATGGACCGATCCTGCTGGATGAACTTGGTGAATTACTAGTACACGGAATACCAATGCGTCCTGCTGCTCCGACAGGATTTGGGCTGATTCCCGGAAAATCAGCGGGCGCCGCGAAAAAAGTATTTTTGCTGCCGGGAAATCCTGTCTCATGTTTATCTGCCTATGATTATTTTGTCGGCCGTTCGCTGAGGCTGATGGGCGGGCGTTCGGCAGACTGGCCTTACCGGACTAAACTTGTGAAACTTGCAACTAAAATATCTTCCCAAATTGGTCGTACTGAATATGTGCGTCTCCGGATTGAAAACGAACGTGCTTATTTTATTGCTGCCGGTGGTGCCTCAATTCTGTCTACGACAACTCAAGCGGACGCATTTATGTTGACTGAAGAAGAATCAGAAGGATTTGCGGAAGGTGATGAAGTGTTGGTCTGGCTCTATGATGAATAAATTACTATTAGTAATCCTCATCTGCATTTTCGGCACAGGGATTGTTCAGGCAGAACCGATCAGATTAGCAACGACTACCAGTACCGAAAACTCAGGTCTGCTTAAAGTTCTCATTCCGTATTTTGAAAAACAGACAGGGAATGTGGTGCATGTGCTTTCAGTTGGTACTGGACAGGCACTGCGTATGGGGCAGGACGGTAATGTAGATGTAGTGCTGGTGCATGCGCCAACAGCGGAAATGCGTTTTGTTGATGCAGGATTTGGCTTAAATCGTCGCAGTCTGATGTACAATGATTTTGTGATTGTCGGACCTACTGATGATCCGGCAAATATCCATGGTGAAAATAATGCTGTGAGAAGTTTACAGAAAATTGCACGTGGAAAAAATTTGTTTGTTTCGCGTGGTGACGATTCCGGGACTCATAAAAAGGAACTGCAACTCTGGAAAAAAGCCAAGTGGATCCCNNATCTATCATGGTATCGTGAAGTAGGACAGGGTATGGGACGTGCCCTGCAAATTGCTGACGAATTGAATGCTTATACAATTACTGATCGAGGAACATGGCTGGTTATGCGCGCTAAATTATCACTAAAATTATTGGCAGANGGCGATGCTGAATTATATAATCCTTACAGCATAATCGCGGTCAATCCCGCACGATATCCGAGCATCAATTATCTGGGTGCCATGTCGCTGATTGCCTGGTTGACCTCAGTTGAAGGTCAAAACCGTATCAGGAATTTCCGTCTGCAGGGACAACCATTGTTTATCCCAACTGCAATTAAAAACTGAAATGAACGGTTTACTGTTAACTACACAACAAGCATTACAATTACTGTTATACGGTGATGCNGAATTATGGTCGATTGTCCTGCTTTCCTTTTCGGTCTCACTTAAAGCAATTTTGNTAACCACTCCTGTCGCACTGCTGCTCGCCTTTGGGTTGCATCATGGGAATTTTCCGGGTAGCAGATTTATTCTTGCTTTCTTTAATTCACTACTTTCTGTGCCGACTGTTGTAGTAGGATTATTCCTGTATGTANTGCTGACACGTCAAGGTCCTTTTGGTGATTTAAAGTTATTATTCACCCAAAGCGCCATGGTAATCGGACAGATGTTTTTATGTTTTCCTGTTTTGGTAGCATTGGGTTATGCGGCAATTCAGACAGCGGACCGTAGAGTATGGGAAACAGCACGTACCCTGGGTGCGCCTACGTGGTTTACAATCCTGACTATATTTTATGAGGTGCGTTTTGGCTTGCTGGCAGCAGTGCTTACCGGATTTGGCAGGGTTATTTCGGAGGTGGGAATTTCGATGATGGTAGGTGGTAATATCATGGGATATACACGGAACATTACCACTGCAATTGCCCTTGAAACCAGTAAAGGCGAGTTTGCACAGGGAATCGCGCTGGGTTTGGTTTTGTTGTCACTCGCTTTTCTGCTGACTGCATTTTTGAGTTATATTCAGAGTAAAAAAAGGGTCACTACATGAGCGAACCTTTGTTTGTATTTCATGGTATTGAAAAAACTTTTGCTGAAGTTGAAATTCTGCGTAAAGTTCGATTTGTCTCTTTTTCCTGGGAAGTGTATTTTGCTCACAGGAAAAAATGGTTCCGGTAAAACTACCTTGCTGAAAATCATTGCCGGACTTGAAAAACCAGAAAAAGCTGAAATTGAACTTTCCGGAAAGTCGCGTTGCTGGAAAAAAGTCATGCCCATTATACGCAAGGAAATTATTTACCTGCATCAACAAGCATTTTTGTTCAGTGGTACTGTAGAATCAAACGTTGCTTATGGTTTGCGTTTCACCTCTTTAACGCGTGAACAACGCAGGGAATCTCTCAAGAAAGCGCTTGAATGGTCCGGACTGACTGAATTGGCAAAACAGCAGGCAAATACTTTGTCAGGTGGTGTTCAGCAGCGTGTTGCTTTTACCCGAGCCTGGATTTTGAAACCTAAGGTACTGTTGCTGGATGAACCTGTTTCCAACATGGATCAAGAGTCAAGGGAGCAAGCGTGTCTTTTAATGCAGCAGATGAAGTCGTCCGGTATGTCAATTGTGATCACCAGCCATGTTCCGCAATACTTTGACGGACTGGCTGATGTACAGTATGATCTCTCAAATGGACAATTGCTACAATGAACATTTTCAATAGGCAGTCAGTTTAGCAATAGTTTTGTAGTTGAAACAATAAGTTGAATTAATAATGATTATTTTATGTTAACAGTAACTCCTCCTCTGCTTGGATTTTGTGCTTATAGCGGCACCGGAAAAACAACCTTGCTGACACGTTTGATTCCTGTTTTAAACCGTAATGGCTTAAAAATAGGACTGGTCAAACATGCTCATCACCAGTTTGATATTGACCATCCGGGCAAAGACAGCTATGAGTTGCGAAAAGCCGGAGCTTGTGAAATGATGGTTGCTTCAGCAAAACGCTGGGCACTCGTACATGAGTCGCCTGAAAGAAAAGGTGACCCGTCACTTGAGGAGCTACTACCGCATTTGTCGCTCAGTGAATTGGATCTAGTTCTGGTTGAAGGGTTTAAGCACGCACCACTGGCAAAGATTGAACTGCACCGGCCGAGTCTTGGAAAACCGCTGTTATACCCAAATGACTCCGACATCATTGCCTTAGCAACAGATTTAGCTCCAGAGAAAATATTCAGTTGCCCGTTTTAGATTTAAATGATATTGATGAAATTGCTGATTTTATCAAAGAGCGCTTTTTACTTAATAATTAAAAACCCGAAATTTCACCTGATTTTCTTTTTTGCATGTAATCAAGTCTGAATATAATGAACAGTCCTATCAACACTTCTACCGCAAGCAAAAATAATTTTGCTGATGAATCAGTAAACATTGATTCTTCAGCCGAAATGCATAAGCAGATTTTTTCTGTTCTGGTGATAGATTTTGAACGTGCGCTGCGTGACTTCCTTAAAAAGGGGTTGACTCCTCTTTGCACAATGCTGAAGCTGGTTTCCAATGTTGAAGAAGCAGCAGAGTTATTGAAACACTATCATTTTGATTTACTGATTGCGGAAATCAGCGGTCAGGGACCGCAAGGTGTTGAACAGTTGAATTCGTTGCTGAAGAACACAAAGTCAAAAGTTATTTTCACCTCAACTGAGACAGATGTAGACACAGTTTTAGCGGCCTTACGGATGGGCGCAGTCGAGTTTTTACAGAAGCCTTTTCGGATGGAACAAATACTGGAAAGCGTACAGCAGGTGACTCAGCGGACTAGCCAAAAAAAGAAAGATGAGGCATCTTCGCCAAATAAAACTGAGACACTTGGCCACAAAATGGGTGGTATGATTGGCCGATGTGAAATCATGAAAGATATGTGCGAAGTCATTGGACAGATTGCCTCAACGCCTTCTACTGTACTTTTAGAAGGTGAATCCGGAACAGGCAAGGAAATGGTGGCAAACACAATTCATCAGATGAGCGGACGTTCCGGACTTTTCGTACCTGTTCATTGTGCCTCTATTTCTCCACAACTTTTGGAGAGTGAATTGTTCGGACACGCAAAAGGCGCTTTTACCGGAGCACATCAGGCAAGAGAAGGTTTGTTTCACCATGCTAACGGAGGCACATTGTTTCTGGATGAAATTGGAGAGATGCCTTTGGAAATGCAGGTCAAACTCTTACGTTTCATGGAGGAAGGAACAATCCGCAGGGTTGGTGAAAATGAAGAATCACCTGCTGAAGTACGCATCATCTGCGCTACCAACAGGACTTTGGCGGAAGAGGTTAAAGCCGGAAATTTCCGCGAAGACCTCTTTTTTAGAATCAACGTTCTGCTGATTCATTTACCTCCTTTACGCGAGCGTTCAGAAGACATTCCATTGCTGGCACAACACTTTTCCGAAGAACTTGCACCTAAACTTAAACGCATTCCGTTAGAATTCAGTAAAGCAGATTTAGCATTTTTTAATAATTACAACTGGCCTGGAAATGTGCGTGAATTGAAAAATGTGGTTGAACGCTCAATGCTGCTGAATCGTTCACTTGAAGAATGCTATCAAACTGGAAGTACTATAGACTGCCTTGTGCCTCCTGCCTTAAAAGGCAGAACTGAAGAACTTGAACTCTGCGAAGTTGAAAAGAATCATATTTTGAAGGTTCTGAACGGTGCCGATGGCAACAAATCAGCAGCATCCAGATTACTCGGAATTGCCAGGAAAACTCTGGAACGTAAACTCAAGGACTGGAATACTGAACTTTGATCAGCGAACAAGCTCAGGGAACATTTATTAGTGCTGCGCTCTGTTTTTGGATAATCCGCTTGCGGTTTTACTCTCCAAGATCTTCCTGTAAAGAATTAATATAAGCCAGCAGCTTTTCGAAATCAGCTAAATTATCATCTGTTTGCAGTTCCTGATATTCCACGCAGCTGCTTTTTACAGCAAGCCATTCCTCTGCATAATAAGTCGCCAGCAATAGTGTTTGAGTCAGCAGGGCATATTTCCTTTGCCCTTGTGTATCATGGTTTTCAAGACAAGTTTTTTCTTCTTCTCTGAGCTCCCGGAAAACCTGCGAGATACGATCCAGATTGAGTTGCGCTGTAGACCTGTGAGAATCTCCTACCTTTACATCTACTCTTTCTCTGAGATTATCCCAGAATTGATCTGCAATTCTCTTATTGAGTTTTTCAAATATCAACAGTTCAAGTATGTGCCATTTTTGAAAACTGGACATTGAAACATCCAGGAAACAACGTTCCAAAGGTGAAAGCTGGTTATGTTTAGCAACCTTCATCTTTCCTTTACCGCTCAAGAGCCATTCTGCACGGTAGCCGTGTTTCAGCTCAATTGAGTTTGCGAGCGGAATTGTCAACCCTGCCGGACCTGTCAAAACTTTATGGAAAGAAGTTGGTTTCAAACCTATGCTTTCCGAAAAAGCGCGGCTGGATTTTCCGGATGCCTTAAAAACTGTGTTGAGACGCTCTCGCACCTCTTGTTTGTGTTGCTCCAATTCAGTCATACGAGATCTGCTATGTCTTGTTTTTATTGTTGCGTATTTCAGGAAAAGAACGTTTCCACTTTTAAAATATAAACCGGTATTTTAATGCTCACCGCCCCAAATCAACTTTCCGCTTTCACTAAAGTTGTATCCGCCTAACTGTCTGGCTTGTTTCAAAATAACCGGAGAACGCAGATGTTCCAGAAATGTTTGAAATATTTTACGAAAATAAACATCACGCCGCACCGCAAAATCTAAAGCTTCCCAGCCGATCTCAACAAATGCCAAGCCAAATTCCGTAGCGACACTGCGTGTTCCGGTAGCTGCGTCTACCTGTCCGGAAACTATGAGTGCCGCAGTTTCACGATTGGAAAACACTTTTACTGTGGAAGATAAATCCTTGATTTTCATATTGTACTGAGTCAACAACTCATTGAGAAAATGCAGTGTTCCGGAACCATCCTGACGAATTCCCCATTTAAGTTCCGAACGCAACAGAGACTCGGATGAGCAATCTGCAGGTTTGCGATCAGGATGAATCATAAAACCTCTCTCCCTTTTAAACGCGCGAACAAGTACCCACTGCTGATGCTGTTTATAATTTTGCAGCAAAGCAGGATGCCGCTGCGGACTTTCCTCGACTTCTCCCCAGTTCAAACAACTGGCATTGACTTTCTGAGCAGAGAGTAATTCTAATCCAAGTCTGGTTCCGGTTCCGGTGTAACTCACCAGAGCATGTGACTTCATGTTATTTGAAAGTCTGAGCAGCGTCCTGTAAAGCAATGGATCCTCACTTCCTGCAATCACCAACCGATCAGTAAAGACACCTCCATGCGCGGATTCGAGCATCCAGCGATCGACGAGTTCACGTGGGAACATCCATTTTCCGGTAACTTTTGTCGCGGGAATTTTCTCTTCTGTTGCGAGTGCATATATTTTTTTCTCGTTAAGCTGCAGATATTCCGCGACTTGCCGTACGGTCATGAAACGGCTACTGGAAGAGTTTTCGCTCATACTTCTAATTCAGCTTTTCGGCGACGTTCACGACGGGTGCTGTCTTCGCTGTTATTTGCGGAATCTTCAAATCTGGAAGCAGTTTTTTCCGCTGGTTTTGCGTCAAAAATCAATGTGTCTGCACCATTGTAGACAAGAAAATGTTTTCCGCCTGCACGGGCAATTGTGGTTACGCCCAGTTCTTTTGAGAGTTCCATTCCCATTTGTGTGATTCCGGCACGTGAAAACAAAACCGGAATTCCCATTTGCGCGACTTTGATCACCATTTCTGAAGTCAGGCGTCCGGTTGTGTAGAATAACTTGTCTTCACCGTCTATAGCTTCTAAAAGCATGTGTCCGGCAATTGCGTCAGTTGCATTGTGTCGACCAACATCTTCAATAAAAATTTCGATATTTTCACCTTTGCACAAAGCGCAGCCGTGAACTGCACCGGACTTTTTATAAACATCATTGTATTTACGAATATTATGCAAAAGACGGTAAAACGAAGATTGCGCTAAAGATGGTTTTGCGAGATTTATATCTGCTAAATTTTCCATCATATCACCAAACATGGTGCCTTGCCCGCATCCGGAAGTCACGGTACGTTTTTTAAGTTTTTCCTCCCAACCCTCACTACCGTTCCGGGTGACCACCACTGCGGCGTCAATGTCCCAATCAACTTGTACAGCTTTTATTTCATCCGCGCTTTTAATAAAACCCTGATTGTGCAGATAACCGATTACCAGCAACTCCGGATATTTACCCAAAGTCATCAGGGTGACAATTTCCTGTTTGTCCACATAGATGGTTAA
>JGI26244J51143_1000701_pt1 | contig 12973 bp, 10 predicted proteins | sample SaaInlV_150m_DNA_6_FD_51143 | JGI IMG/M metagenome (IMG submission 51143) | reverse complement strand
CTGCATTATGGTAATCGGTCATGGTGTCCCAAAAGAGAAGGCCTGGTTCAGCGCTGGTGTGTGCATGCTTAATAATGGTATTCCATAAGTGACGCGCGCTCACTGTTTTATAAACTTTATCATTCCATTGGAGGTCAAACTCTGTATCATTTTCCACAGCTTCCATGAATTCATGTGTCAATAGGACAGAAATGTTGGAATACTTCACCATATTGATATCGCCGGTTTTGATTTCGATGAATTTTTCAATATCAGGATGATCGATTCGGAGTGTCTGCATATTAGCACCACGTCGGCCATGCTGGGCGATGGTATTGGTATTTTCGCTGAACAGGTTCATAAACCCTACTGGTCCACAAGATGCACCGCCTGTGCCTAAGATTGCATCACCAGAAGGTCGTAGAACAGACAAATCATGGCCGCATCCACCGCCATATTTATAGGTTCTTGCTTCTTCTTCGATGGTCTTGTAAATGGAACTAATGGAATCATCTTGGATACCAACGACGTAACAGTTATTCAATGTTGTTGTAATATCTTCCCGTCCGGCACCGTGCATAATTCGCCCACCAGGAGTGAATTTAAAATCTTCCAGAATAGAATAGAATTTCTGTTCCCATGTGTCTTTAAGCTTTTTGGTCCGTTCAACAGAAGCTAATGCTTTTGCCTGACGCTGCCACAGCTCATAGGGATGACTCTCCCATGGGGCTAGATATTTGTTTTTGAGAATGTCGGCGCCGAGGGTGTCGCCTTTATAATAGTTTTCGATACGATAGGGTGTGAATTCGTTAGAGGCATCCTGTCCGTCAACTTCTTTTGTAAGTTCACGAACCGTCTCCTCAACTATGGTATTGAGTTCNCCCGAGGTGGTTTTTCCTACGGGAAAGTTGAGTTCAATAGCTTCAGCCATTTTATATAGATTCCTTGCTTGGTATGTGGATTTATATTATTAAAAAACGAGGTTTACTTAGGCTGACAATCGAAAAAGTAATAATTCTCTTGGTTGGCACGGCCAATATATATTCACCGAAAAAAATACCCAAGAACAAAAGTAAAAAAAATGAAAACACCGTCGAGAAAAAAGTTACTATAAAAAGTTATCCACAATTTGTCCACACGCTAANCTCAATATTTTTGGGTGGAGAATGGAAAGAGAATGAACAAAAATAATAGGTATGATNATGTTCNCCGAGGGAGACTGATTGATTTGGAAATAATTTGGAATGGAAACGCTGGGGGAGGTGTTTTTTATGCTATAAATTCTGTCCTAACGCGGGCGTCGTATAATGGTTATTACCCGAGCTTCCCAAGCTCGTGACGTGAGTTCGATTCTCATCGCCCGCTCAAGACTAACATGACTCAATATTTAATAATGAAACAAAATTTAATAATGAAACAAAAACTTTACCGAATTCATTTTCTGGCTATCCTCACTTTACTCTTTTCATCCTGCGCAATCTTTATTCCGGGCTACAGTGACTATGCATCTGCAAAACGGTATTATTCAATACGCAATTATGATTCAGCAGTTTTTTCTGTATCACATTCATTGCGTATTAAACCCAATAACCCCAAAGGCATATCATTACTCGAATCCGCTTTTCCCTTAGCTGTGCATTACCATCAATCCAAAGTTGATGATCTGAAATTAATGGAGGATAAATCCAAGTGGCCTAAGTTGGTTAAAGAGTATGAAGCGCTGCAAAAACTGGCGACGGAGGTCCAATTACTGACGCCGATTCTTCAAACCGGCGCAAACTATACCCTTGCTCTGAATGTTAAAGATTACGCCTATGCCTTGAAAGAGGCAAAACCATTGGCTGCGGATTACCATTATACTTTAGGTTTGAACTATCGTGAAGAAGCGTCAAAAGATGATCAAAAATCTGCTGCCATAAATTTTAAACTGGCACTTCAGTATGTACAGAACTATATGAATGCGCAGGAATTTTATGAAGAGGCAAAGGCAAATGCAACATTCATACTTTTGATCAGCTCTTTTAAAGGGGATAGAAACATTACCGAATATTTGCGCGATCAAATGATGATACAACAATCGAACGATTCTAAAGAATTTTTAAAAATTATAACCCGAGAACAGTTGAGTGTCATTCTCAATGAACAGGGATTAGTCCAGGCTGGGATAACGGAAAATAATTACATGGAGATTGGTAAACTTTCCGGCGCTGACCATATNTTAAGCGCAACAATCGCTACAACTTACCGTCCTGTTGAAATAATAAAAAATGAAATTTCACAGGAAAGGGAAGTTACGGTTAGGAAAGAAAGTTATGTGGATAGTGCTGGTGTAAAAAGGACCAAAAATATTAAAGGAAAAGTTAAGGCAAAGGTTAAACATTTCAAGAAGAGTACTGGCGCAACCTTCAACTTATCCTATCAAATTATGGATGTGAATAGTGGTGAAATGGTTTTTTATGGTACCGTTAAAAAGAGAGAAAATTTTATCCATGAATGGGCCACTTTTAAAGGGGACAACCGTGCCTTGAGTGATTACTATAAAAGGTTGGTAAAACGACAAGATACATTCGCTCCTTCAAAAGGTGATTTATATATGAAGATGGCACGGGCAGTACCGCGTCAATTTCACAATAAAATATATCAGCACTATTCTGATTAACTGAAACTTTAAATGAGAATTTTGTTTTACCATTCACGCCGTTTAAAATTTATCTTCGGATCTGTTTTATCCTTTTTGGCGTTATTTGTTTTTTTCAGATTGTTTTTTATAGCCATTTTTTATAGAGAATTGGATGGTCCTGCGACTGAATTGATTCGTGCTTTGTGGGTGGGTGTTCGTTTTGATCTACGGTTAGCGGTCTTCATCCTTGTCCCCGTTGGATTGTTTTTCATGATTCCATTTATCAATCCATTGCGCAGGGCGATTTCAAAAAAACTGGTTAATATTTATCTTCGAACCATTACTGTCTTAGTCTCCTTTTTTTACGCTTTTGACATGGCACATTATGGATACCTCAATCACCGAATTGATGTGTCTGCTTTTAAATTAATGGAGAACCCATTTATCGCCCTTCAAATGGTATGGGAATCATACCCCATTGTTTGGTCACTAATTGGTTTATCTATTTTAATTTGGGCAACATGGCATGCCATTGACAAAGCATTCCGTTATTTAGATGACAGGAAGCGTCTATTTCGATTTAGAGATAAATTTTTCGGTTTCACCGTGGGTGGGCTCATTCTACTTTTTTCCATGTGGGGGACTTTTCGTCAATATAAACTTTTGTGGAGTGATGCCCATTTTATTGAAGATCCATTTATTGTTTCAGCAGCTTTGAATCCTGTACTGTATTTTAACGAAACACGGACGTTTGCTCTTGAGGACTTTGATGAAAAAATCACAAGATCATATTATGATTTAATGGTTAAACACCTTGGAGTGGATGAGCCCAATATAAACAATCTAAATTTCAACCGATGGAAATCTGCACCCATCTCAGAAACTAAAAACCCGAATATTGTTATTGTATTTTTAGAATCAGTGGGACTTAACCGAATGGGGAGGGTGGGCAACCCGTTGAATACTACACCCAATCTTGACCGAATTTCACAGGAAGGCATTTTCTTTAATCGTTTCTATGTACCCATGGTGGGCACAGCCCGTTCAGTATTTGGAATGGTGACGGGCATCCACGATGTGGCCAGTGTTGAAACAGCATCAAGCAATCCCCGGATTGTTGATCAATATTCGTTAATCAATGCATTAAAGGATTATGAAAAACATTATTTATTGGGTGGTAGTGCTAGTTGGCGAAATATTCGCGGATTACTCCAAAACAATATTCCAGATATTCAAATTAAAGATCAGGATGATTTGGGCTATCCTCGCTTGGATGTATGGGGAATCTCAGATCAAGATTTGTTTGAAGCGGCACATAAGACCTTTAAAACCATCGATGGAGATCAACCGTTTTTTGCTGTAATTCAAACTGCCACGAACCATCGCCCTTATTCTATTCCGGACGTGGTTGAAGGGTTTGAAGTAAAAGAAATGGAAGCTACTGTTTTGTCCAATGCTGGGTTTGATTCTCAGGGACAGTATAATGCTATGCGATTTCTTGACTATTCAGTAGGTGAGTATATGGAGAAAGCAAAAAAAGCGAATTATTTTAACAATACGATTTTCTTATTCTTCGGAGACCATGGTACTTCAGATCCGCGGGCGCTCCATATGCCACCTTCCGATTTTGATTTAAAACTACGTTCTTACCAAGTACCCTTAATAATTTATAGCCCTGAAAGATTTCCGAAAGGATTGGTTCGATCAGACATTACCCAATTGGTGGATTTAATGCCCACAGTTTGTGGTTTGGCTGGCGCATCCTACGAGAATCGCACAATGGGGAGAGATCTGTTAAATGATGAAATGGCCAATGATGCAGTAGCCTTCATTGTGAACAAAAAAATGGCTAAGCGGCATATCGCCGTGGTGGGTCAGGATTATTACTTATCTATGCAAAAAGATGGTTCAGACATTCGACTTCATGATTTACAGGCTGAAGATCCATTGAGGGACGTAAAAGATGAGCATCCTGAAATCACAAAACAGTATACCCAAAAAGTTCGAGGAATGTATGAGACAGCAAAATATATGTTGTACCATAACAAGAAATGAAAAAACAGGGACGAAGGAGGGTTCGTCCCCATCTTATATAACTAAATTATTGGATACAAATTAAATGAGACTTATTTCAACGGTGAAAAATTACGGTAATAAATATTCAAAATTTGTGAGGAGAGTCACATGAAAACACAACAACCATTCCACCTTGCTTTCCCCGTACATGATTTGGAAGAAGCTAAATTATTTTACACTAAAATTATTGGGTGCTCATTGGGACGCTCTAGTAAAAAATGGATAGATTTTAATATGTTTGGACACCAGGTGGTGGCCCATTTGAGTCCGGATGAATCTCAACGATCCAATGTTGCAAATGTAGATGGGAAAAAAGTGCCAGTTCGTCATTTTGGAATAGTCTTAGAGTGGAATCAATGGCACAACTTTGCTGATGAATTGCGAGAAAAAGATGTAAAGTTTCTAATTGAACCATACATAAGATTTAAAGAAAAATCTGGAGAACAAGCTACGATGTTTTTTTCAGATCCCAGTGGGAATGCACTGGAATTTAAGTCCTTTAAGAATCCGGATAATTTATTTAAAAAGTGATTTAGTAAAGATGGATGGAAGTCCGTTTTACAAGATTTGACCCAACATGCCTATCGATTGATACGTTGGGTATAACAGATAGAATTGGGATAATTAGCAATGGGACTCATTTCTGATAATTTTTATATATTTCCATTTATCCCTGCGGTTTATAATGAGGATAACTTCGTAAATTCTTTACTATGAAAATCCTCTCAGTCAGCCAAAATAGCACCGGTGCAGAACTGGGCCTTAAACCCGGAGACAAGATTGAAGCAATCGACGGCTCGCGCGTACGTGATGTTATTGATTATCGATTCAAAGTTTCCGATGAAAATATTGTGCTTCGTGTCCGGCAGGATGGGNCGATTCANGAATANGATATTGAAAAGGATTATGATGATAATCTCGGTCTTGAATTTGAAGATTTTCGCATACGGAATTGTGCGAATGATTGTATTTTTTGCTTCGTAGATCAAAATCCCCCTGGCATGCGTGATGCTATGTATTTCCGTGATGGAGATTTTCGTATGTCATTTTTACACGGCCATTATATTACCATGACAAACATGGGTTGGAATGAAATGAAACGAGTTGTTGATCAACGACTGACCCCATTATATATCTCAGTCCATGTAACACAGCCAGATAAACGGTTAGANATGTTTCTCTATGGTAAAGATGATCAATTACTTAGAAAATTTGAATATTTGGCTGAAAATGGAATTGAACTCCATTCTCAAGTGGTCCTTTGTCCCAGTTGGAATGATGGAAAATTTTTAGAACAGACCATTAAAGATATTAATGCTTTTTCGCCCATGGCGCGATCTATGTCCGTCGTGCCGGCTGGACTTACCAAACATCGGGATGGCCTGCCCTACATTGCACCGGTTACGGTAGAATATGCAGAAGAGTTTGTACCCATTGCAGAAGAATTGGCTGAAAGATTTAAACTGCCTGATGGAAGGCGTTTTGTTTTCTTAAGTGATGAATGGTTTTTAATTACGGGTCGTGAATTACCATCGGTTGATTATTATGAAGATTCTGATTTATCAGAAAATGGGGTTGGGCAGGTTCCTTTCTTTTGGGACCAATGGAAAAGTGGCATCACTAAACTGTCGCCTAAAATAGATTCCCCCAAGAGAATAACCATATGTACTGGTACATTAATCTCAGATTGGTTTCAATCCAACATTATGCCAACTTTTGCATCAATAAAAAATCTATCCGTAAATCATATGACCATTATGAATGAATTTTACGGTGCAAAAGAAGTAACAGTAACAGGCTTATTGGTGGGTAAAGATATTGTTAATCAGTTAAAGGGTAAAGACCTTGGGGATATGGTCATTTTTTCTGATAGGATTTTAAGTGAAACAGGCGTCGTTACGCTTGATAATATGAGTTTAAAAGAAATATCCGAAGCTGTGGGAACACCAGTGGTTGTGACGGATGATAAACCTGAATCATTTTTCAATCTATTGGTCTCGGATAAATTTAATTGAAATTATATTAAATAGTTTATAAACNCCTTTGTGTTTCCTCTATTACAGGGGAAAGTAAAAGGTAATGGCAAAAAATTCTCCCCTGTCATAGGGGAGANTTAAAAGAGGGGTTTGTAAAATAACAGAAATTANAAATTGAAATTATGGAATGAATTGATTCTATCAAAAAAAGTAACAAATAATGAAAAAAATAGAAAAAATTAAAAGAAACTATCTGCAGAAATCTGCATCGTTTCAGGATATTAAATGGCAAACCCAGTCATAGCAATCGTAGGGCGACCCAATGTAGGAAAATCTACTTTTTTCAATCGTATGTTGAGACAGAAAAAAGCCATCGTGGATGCTCAGGAAGGGATTACCAGAGATCGCATTTATGGTAATATGGATTGGGTTGGCCATAATCTTACATTTATAGATACGGGTGGTTATATCCCGGAAGATTTGGACATATTCAATAGTGCCGTTCGAAAGCAAGCCCAAGCGGCTGTGTCTGAAGCTGACTTGATTTTACTTATGGTAGATGGTCGGGAAGATCCTACTTCATCTGACAGATCATTGGCCCAATTCGTTCGAGAGTCGGGAAAAAAATCTATCCTATTGGTGAATAAATGTGACACTCTCGAATCGAATAAACAGATTAATGGATATTATGAATTAGCCATCGACCCAATTCAACCTATATCTGCATTAACAGGACGTCTATCGGGCGATTTATTAGACCTTATTTTGGAACAGCTCAATATTAAGGGAGCCAAACCGGCTGAAGAGAAGAAACTGGCATGCGACTGGCCATTGTGGGTATGCCCAATGTTGGAAAATCATCTCTCACAAATGCTTTACTGCAAAAAGAACAGACAATTGTAACGCCATTGCGGGAACCACCCGAGATTCCATTGATTCCTATTTAAAATATTTTGGTAAAACCATTACATTGGTTGATACGGCTGGACTTCGAAAGCGGAGTAAAGTGCATGACAGTATTGAATTCTATAGTACGGTTCGCACCGAGCGGGCTATTGAACATGCTGATGTTGCACTTGTTTTGATTGATGCTGAAAAAGGATTTGGTAAACAGGATAAGACCATAGTGGACAATGTTATAAAAAAAGGTAAAGGATTGATTTTCTTAGTGAATAAATGGGATTTAGTTGAAAAGGACACTCATACAGTAAAAGAGTTCACTGAAGAAATTAGTTACCAATTTCGCTCACTCGTGCATTATCCTATTCTTTATATTTCTGCATTAACCAAACAACGTGTATCTAAGGTGTTGGGAATTGCACAGACTGTTTTTGAAACGCGGCAAAAATCCATTACCACATCTAAATTAAATAAATTTTTGCATGATGTTGTTATCCAGCAGTCGCCCCCGGCTACACGAGGAAAAGTGATTAATCTAAAGTATATGACTCAAGTCCATATTGCACCAGCCCTCTTTGTCATTTTCACCAACTATCCGAAATTGGTTCCTACAAGTTATAGGCGATTTATTGAGAATCAATTGCGGGAAAAATTTGACCTGATGGGTGTGCCGATTCGAATATCATTTCGCAATAAATGATCGTACCTCAGGGCAGAAGCGAGGCCCATTTCAAAGAACAACGATCGGAATTTATTGGTTTACTTTTTCCACTGGATTCAGGAGATTCATTTCAATCCATCCTTAAAGTATTAAAAAGTGATTATTCTAAAGCGCGCCATATTTGTTGGGCTTATCGAATCCATGATGGGAATGAAATAACTGAAAACAGTTCTGATTCAGGCGAACCGAGTGGTACGGCGGGTATACCTATTTTGAACCAGATTCGAAAAAAAGATGCCATAAATATAGCTGTGTTCGTTTTGAGGTATTTTGGCGGTATAAAACTGGGTAAACGGGGATTGATTGATGCTCATGGAAAAACGGCTGCAGAAACCATTCAGTCGGCTGTATTTAATAATTGGAACCCCATGATTGAACTATCGATTAAAGCTGATTTAAAATATTATGGCGATGTCCTACAGGTTTTAGCAAAATTTGACGGTAAAATACTGGATAATTATTCTGATTCGAATTTGAAATTGAAAATAAATATCCCTGTGGAAAAGAGAAAAATTTTAAAAGAAAGTTTAATCGGTGGTGCGTTTGGAGATGTTTTGATAAAGAGAAGCGAGCGCGAACCAAACCAAGGAGGGTAGAGGTAAAAGGAGTTGGCAAGTGAAATCCGCGCCCGCTTTAGACCTTAGACCCCAAATAATTAAAAAGGTTCCCTATAAAATGAAAAAAATAATGCAACGGTTGATATGGCTCACAGTCTTACTCTTTACCCAATCCTGTTCCCAGGATGTTCAACCACTCACAATTGGCTTTTGGAATGGGGAAAATCTCTTCGATACAGATGATGATCCCAATACCAATGATGAGGAATTTGCCATTGGCGGTCGCAAAAATGTGACGCGTGAAATATATGATCTTAAGATTAAACAGTCGGCAGAGGTATTGGCAGATCTTAACGCCGATGTTGTCGGTATTTGCGAGGTTGAGCATCAATGGGTATTGGAAGATTTGAATGATGCATATCCCCAGCGGGATTACGAGATAATCCATTATGAATCGCCGGATAACCGAGGAATTGACAATGCGCTACTCTACGATCCGAATAAATTAAAAGTAATTTCTAGCAGGGCAATATTAAATAGTTTGCCCAAAGGTGGTAATACAAGGGACATTCTATATGTGAAAGGTGAATATGCCGATGAAATCATCCACATCTTTATCAACCATTGGCCATCCAATTATGGTGGACGTGAAAAAGCCATCCCCAAACGGGCGGCAACAGCGACTCTTATTTCTAAGGAAATTTCTGCAATATTATTAAACGATGCCGGTGCGGAGATAATCCTCTTGGGGGATTTCAATGAAGACCCAGACGAAATGAATGTGCAATCCCTGAAGACTGTGGGACTTTCTAGTTTGATGGAACCTATGTTAGGACAACCCAAAACGGGCACGTACGTTTATCGCGGCAAAGATTTATTCTATGACCAAATCATAGTTCATGAAAGTCTAAAAGATGCACGTGGATTGGCAATCGATCCTGAGAGTGTTTATATCCTGGATTTACCCAAGTACCGTCAACAGGAGGGTGATTATGCCCATTACCCATTTCGTTTCTGGGCGGGAAATAACTTATTGGGCGGCTTTTCCGACCACCTTGCGGTGCGGGTGAATATTATAAAAAAATAGAAAATTCCCCTCGATTGGTTATCGGTCCGGAGAGTACCAAATAGGGGACGACCATGCTCTTTCACGAACGGTCATTGAAATTCGGTCAGAATACTTTGTGCCGTATCGAATTTGGTCCCACAACTGCCAACTGGCGGTGGGAATCTCAATTACACGTACATAATAAAAGGCTTTAGCTTGGGGGTCAAATTCCGGATCATTCCAAATAACCAATAGTTCTTTGGCACCTTTATCCTTGGACCATGCGCCCGTTTTTAGATCCACTGTGGCGCCATTATCCGGGACCGTCCCATCGTCAGCGACGTTTCTTCCATCAGAGATTGCTACATCAAATATTTTTTCATGGAGTTTCCCATTTTTATGCCATCCTTTTACCACTTGAATTCTATCTAAATTTGCACCGATTGAATCTTTTTTGGCCCAGATCAGGAATTCTGCTTCTTGAATGTCTCCCGCAAGATCACTACCCATTGGTACCCCATTGGTATATCCATTTTTCACTAACTCATCATTTGAGTTAAATTTGTTATTGAATCCGTTGCCGCCAAAAAATCGTAACTGGATTCGGCTGCCACTGGTGGCATAACATTCTTTTGCCTTTAGAGCATCGTACAAATATCCGCGGGTATTTTCTTCGGCCCATACAGCCACCATTCCTCCGGGATTAACTACTTCATGCACCATATATGATTGATCTAGAACCCAGCGATTGGTCGCACGTGCTTCAGGAAAAAAATCTGCAATAGCATTATTGCCAGTATTACTATTTTCCTCAACTTTCCCCGGTGTTGCAGTATGGGTGTCTGTGCTACCAATCATTCCGAATTTGAAGGGATTTACACCATGAGTATCCTCATGCTCGAGTCCTTTTTTAAGAGCCCAGCGCACATAATTATTTTCCATTGGTGGATCGAAGGAATAGTTTTCATAACCGGAAAATTCATCATTTTTCCAAAAAGCGGCATGGACTTCTGAGCTACCTTTGGCCTGAGTGACCTCTACCAACGGTTCAAAATCTTGGCGCAGTTGGGCATATTCTGATGTCATGGGATTTCCGTTTTCATCTCGATCGGTAAAAGCGCCTCCTTCAGCCAAATTGGTGTTATGAGGTATTGCCATAACAGTGGCGCCTTCATTGGTAATCTCCTTTAGCCAATTCCACAGGGATTCTTCATGCCGTAATTCGAATGAACTCAAGGGATAGTCCGGCACCATCATATCGCGGAAAATAATATTTTTATGAAGGTGAGCATGTCCGCTTGTTTTGGACCACTCATATCCTGCCAATGTGGTAAACGTTCCCGGATCATAGTGTTTTTCGGCTGCATCCAAAATAACATCCCACGCTTTGATGGTGGTGTTATAGCCTCGGAAGAAACGGGGATGAGTCGGATTTGGATTGCCTGCTTGGTCATGGGCAATATTGAAAAGTTGCAGTTGTCGAGTTGTGTCAAGATATACGGGAATATCAGGATTAAGTTCTGAAAACATGGGTTCATTCGGTTCATGGATAGAACGAAACAATCTGGGCATAATCGCCTTATGTGCCGGTTCTTCTGGGTTTTGGATAGTCATTATTTCACCCAGACCTTCAGCATGATCTGTTACAGCAGAAAAATCGAGAGGGCGATCAATCTTTACAGGTCTTCCAAAAATTTCAATGGCTTCTCCTCGTGCAAACTTATAGGCATCATCGGGGTTCGCCAAAGTGCCCCCAACATAAGCATCCAAAGATAGAGAGGTATGTACGTGTAAATCCCCAAAATAGAGGTTTTTCAATGGATTGGGTGATAATTGGTTTTCTTCTCTAAATCGATCGGTGCGTGTTTTATCCGAAATGGGGTTGGGCACAAAGTCTGTAATCGGTCCGCTGGGCATAAGCGCCTTGAAAACGATACTCCCAATAAATAAAAGAGCAAGGATAATGAATGCGGCAATTTTAAGCTTTTTTGATTGAGTCATAATTATGTTCTATAGTTGTTTATTTTTAATTAGAGAATAAATCTTTAATCTTAATAGGTGCAGTGTAACCCTTTTCAGTTCTTATGTCCAACGACTTATAAATGACAACATATTCATTAAAAAAATCGGGATAAATAAAAATCCCCCATAAACCAAAAAAGGCCTCTTTCGAGACCTTTTCGGTTTTTAGTAGCGGGGGACGGATTGCCTCATCGGCTAAAAGCCGATTTTACCGGTCTACGTCCCAATACTATTAGAACTCCGGCTCGAACACGGTTCTCATCCATTACCCCCATAAACCAAAAAAGGCCTCTTTCGAGACCTTTTCGGTTTTTAGTAGCGGGGGACGGATTCGAACCGCCGACCTTCGGGTTATGAGCCCGACGAGCTACCAGACTGCTCCACCCCGCGTCATGTTTAATTTTTCTGGTAAAAAACGCCTAATCTTTCGATAGAAGGCCGGCAAAATTATACTCTTTTTATATCCAAGACAAACGATTAATACAGTATTATTATGTCCAAATTGGAAATTGTAGAATCAACCCTGAATTCTTAGTCAAGATAGATTATTATCTATTCCATTAGTTGTATCAATAAAGGGGTAACTTCCATGCTCGAAAACCCGCATTTAATCCCAATTCAGAGCAACATATAAATGGACAATTTTAAACAGACACGACTTCATCCCGATATCCTTAAAGCAATTGCTGAAATGGGATTCGAAACACCCACGCCCATCCAGGCGAAAACGATTCCACATTTGATGGCATCTGCACACGATTTGATCGCCACCGCCCAAACGGGAACTGGCAAAACGGCGGCCTTTGGCTTGCCATCCATCCATTTGACTGATGTGGAAGATCGAAATACACAGACAATTGTGCTTTGCCCAACGCGGGAATTATGTATGCAGATTGCCAAAGATCTTGCCCAATATTCGAAATATATCAAGGGGATGAATATTCTTGCTGTGTATGGTGGTGCCAGCATCCAACCCCAGATTAAACAATTAAATAAAGGTGCCCAAATTGTTGTTGGTACACCGGGACGTACAAAAGATCTTATTAAACGAAAAAAACTAGATATCAGTCATGT
>JGI26244J51143_1000665_pt1 | contig 13395 bp, 24 predicted proteins | sample SaaInlV_150m_DNA_6_FD_51143 | JGI IMG/M metagenome (IMG submission 51143) | reverse complement strand
AGTCTTCGTGGAGTTTAGTGTTAACCGATCCCAAATACATCGCTGGTCGCAATAGTACGTGATCTCTATCACTCAACACTTTAATTTGATTATCTTTCATACACTCTCAAATATACCACCGTAACCGAGTTTAGTTGCAAACGTTTGAATCTCAGATGCAAGGAAAAGTTTTTTCGTTCCAGGAAGTGTCCACTCTCTTCCTGCAGCTTTATCTGTATCAGATGCAAATGGAGTTGTGATTGAGTGATAATTTCCGAACTGAACTCGGCTAGTATAATATTCTTGTGTTAGATTAACCTTCATTATGATCTCTCTGTTTTAATATCAGTTATTTGATCGAAATTAAATGATCTCCATTGATTATTCCCATCTACAGCAATCTCAGTAGCAACAATAAGATCAGGGTTATTGATAGTCTTTGATTTTCCTGTTCCTACAATTTCTGCTAATACATCAGCTTGAAGAGTAAACCAACCAGTTCGTTCTGAGCCATCTTTCTTTGTAAAAGTGATACGAACTGCCCCTTCATGTAATGCTTGTTTTAATTCATCTTTATTCATATTAAATCCCATAATTAGTATCAAAAGAATAATTCAATTGATAGTACCAGTATACCATATATTTAGATACCTGTCAACTAAAATTTCAAATTATTTTGTCTCATTTAATATAAACTCTTTATCCTTTTTAATAGCTGAAGAATTAATCCTAATGTTGATGATACCATTATACGACATATCACTAAACAACACACCTTCTTTCATTTGATACCATAACTCGATATAACTCATCATTGATTTAGATGTACACAGACACAAAATCTCCCGATTAAATGCATCGTAACCATATCCATCTATATCAGATAACAATTTGTTAGATGAACCATGATATACCTGCCAATCAGATTCCACTATAGATCGTCGCTTTCGTTTCTTTCCTTTAAGAGGAGGCTTAGTCACCTTCCGCCAGAAATTCTTCTTACCGATGTAATCCATCCCATTCTGCGTATTAGTGATCCTATAGACAAACCCTATAGCATCACCAATATCATCTGTTGTGAATTTTACATCATCATACAACCAATCATTCATCAGCAACTAAGTCAACTACTTCACAAACACCAGCACTACAAGCAAGCTCTTTGGTATTCTTCAATGCTGAATCATCAGATTCATACTTAACAATTTGAGTCCAATCAATACTCTTCGGCATTTTACTTAATAGCTCATCATAAGTCTCTTTATCAATATCCTCATACGGTGCTTGAGCATAAGAATGTTCTGAGAATGGTAAGAATGATACACCAGAACAATCATCAAAATGCTTATACACCCACGCTCCAACATCCATCCACTCATGTTCCTTTACTGATACTGTAATAGATGGTTTATGCTCTGTCCAATTTTGCTGATATGTCAACCATAACTCTAACTGCTCAATAGCTGTCCGATCTTCTCTAAATACAGCATTTTTAGGAGCTTTCATAGGGAACGAGAATACATTAACATTACCCTTTGCCATCACATCTGATTCCATTGGAACACCAGCATCTACCATCAACTCTGCAAGAGGGTCTTTAGCATCAGCTCTAACTCTACGGATGTAATAAGGATTATGTCTAGCGTGGATACCAGATGCAGAGTCAACTAATTGACTGACCGTATTATGTGACACACAACCGTTGTTTAATTGATACGAATGGGTATTGTCCACTTCAACATCAACTGTAAATTCTTGCACATCTAATTTTGTAATAGCTGTTATTTTCATTTAAGTATTCTACCTTTTTTATAGTTTGAATTTTCATCTAGAAAAACGTCAATGTGTTTTTCATTTTAATATTTTTAGTGTATTTGAATGTTTTTATACCATCAGTTATCCAAATAAAACCTTTATTTCCTTTACCACCTATTGTCCCTCTAATAGATTGCTCTTCTTTTAAAATTTCTATTGCTGTTTTTTCAGAGCAATTATGTGTTTTCATAATATAATTAACTGAAAAAGCTCCATTCTTTCCACCTAAACTAGATCTTTCTTTCCTTCCAGCAACAGTTGACCAACAATAAAAATTCTTTTTTCCTGTTTCTTCATATTCAAGCTTCCCAGCTTTCATGCTTGCTTTTCCACCCATCTTAGCCCATTCAAGTCTTTCACTATAATCTCTAAAAATTCCAACACCCTTAGCCTTAACTATCGCCCCTCCTACCTTTCCCGCTTTAGAGTTTATTCTCAAATCTTGAAGTCCTGAACTAAAACACATATTCAAATAATCAGAGCATACCGAACTCCGATATATTTTAATTGAGTTGTTATATTCTTTATAATGTAAACATACGGTACATACTCCATTACACTTCTCCGTAAATAGTTATATCAATCCACCAGGCACTGACATAACCATCAAATTACAACTGTATAACATCATCATCTATAGTTATTTCATCAACTCTTTTCCATCCATCAACCGTCTTTAGTTTATGATTTCCTGTAAATTTATATTTTTCATTATTAAACTCTACTTCATATACATCTGATAAACCATTAATAAAAAGTTTTGTTATCAATTGCTCATCATTATTTTCATCATAAACTTTAACATCGATAATTGGTTCAATCCATGTATTAGGTTTTAAACTGAAAACATCTTCAACTTTATTAGCTATGAATATATCTGCCATACTCATATCACCAGAAGTTGTTTTGATTTTAGTGTTTAACGTTGTACATCCACTGGGTTTGATTGCTGTAGCAGCCATAGCAGGATTAATACCAAACTTATTAGCCCACTCCTCATTAACAGAAACTGCAATATCTTTTATCTCAGACAAAAAATCAGGCAATGATAAACCTTCCACCGTTTTTTTAGATCCATTCATGAATGTGTGATCCATAATACCGGTCAATGAAACTCCTAGAAGAGCTTCCTCTACAGTAGCTTGTTTCCATTTAGCACGGAGACCTTTAATATTTGTTAATGTTGCTTGCATAGTACCTAATATAGCAGCAAGCTTAACTTTAGATCGGATGTCATCTAATGTATCATTAGTCCTTAATACTACCTCAGATAGATTACAAAATTGACCATCTTGCAAAACTATCTCGCTGCAGGGGTTTGTCCCGTATAAAGGTAGATCTTTACCATCATATTGCTCTCTGCGTCGAGCTGGGAGATGTTTATACGCTGCTTCACGGTTAAAGATACCACGTTCCCCTGACTTAGATTCGTATAAACTAGTCCACTCAATCATAAAAATACCGATATCAGGCTTCTCTGTGTAACATACACTATTATTAGCTAAACCCATTTCTGGTGTGTCAACCCACCATTGCCCTGACTTAGCATGTCTCATCCGTTCATCACTCAAATTGGAAAGGGATATCAAAGCACTTCTTCTAACTCCCCCAACCACAACAACCTCTGCGATCTTACAAGCAATCCGATGACACTCAACAGATGTCAACTTACGATTTTGAGCACCTTTAAACATCTGTACAGTGAACTGAAAAAGGTCTTCTAATGGCTGAGGACCACTAGCTCTTCCCCCAAACGTTTTAAGTCTCGCTCCCTTCTCTCTAATCTTGGATAGATCCCATGTAGGAATCTCCCCATCCCACAAATGTTGAAACAATCTCCTCAAACCCTTCTGCCACCCTTCTTTACTATCAGCTACCTGAATAACGGAGCCTGTTAATTCTAATTCCGGGATTTCATGGAGCTTCTGGATAAACTGACGCTCTACAGAAAATCCCACACCAGTTCCATGCATCAAAATGAACAAAATTTCATCAAATGCTTTTGGGTGATCAATAGCAACATATGAGCAATTGTATCCAGCTATATTATTCTTTTTGAGAGCATCTCCAGCTGTCATCATACAACGCATTGATGGCATCACATCAAGATTGTTAATAGCAACCTCTAATACTTCACGATCATTTGATGTGAGATCATATTCATGAATTTCTTTTAAATGATTTGTGAAAAAATCAAAATATCGAGCAACTGTCTCACTCCAGTGCTCTCTCCGTTTCTCTTCAGGTAACCATCTAGCATATCTTGATAATGCTATAAATTTTTGATAATCGTTCATTATTTACTCTCCATTATGTCCAGCGTGAATCACACATATCTTCTGTTTGTCGTGTTTCACTATCAAGTTCTTTATTTTTTGAATGAGATACACTAACAATCTTCTCCCAGTCATTAACACCACATAAGCAGTCAGATGCTTTGATTTCAGTGTTAATCTTTAAGGTTAGTATCTCTTTGGTTCTATCACAACTCTTACATCTCACATCAAATACAGGCATTTTATATTCCTCAAGGTTTCAATATTATTACTTCTTTACCACTCTTTCTAGCTAAATTTATACTATGTTTGGTTCCTTTAGATGAACCATCCCAAAACGCAATCACAACATCACACTCATCTATTATTAACTTATTCCTTATAAATCCAGCACCTTTTCCATACTTCTTCCAATCTGGCTTATACACTGTTAATGGTAATCCATTTATATCAGCGTACGCGGCTCCGATACTATCAGCACCTTTAGCTCCACCCGATACAATAGAATCATACTGACTTATTATCTCATCTAATTTATTAGCAGCATACTCAATATCATCGAAGGTCCGACTTCCTATTATAGCGAAAATCGTCATGTCTTAAAAATTGTCGTGCCAATGACATTATTATATCTGTAACCTTTAATGATATTGTGTATTTCAGTGAATGTGGAACCTGAGCTAACTACATCATCAAGGATCATAATATTATCATCATCTTCGAATTTGACATTATCCTTGGATTCAAAATAACCAGAAACAAATTGAGCGAATCTCTTATCTACCTTTTTTATCTCAAAATATTTATTTTTAACAGCTGCTCTAATTATACCCTCAAGTCTTTTGGAAATTTTATCTGTGATCTTAGGGTGATCATAATCTATCTTAATCTGATTCGGATCAATCACTTTAATCAACGTCTCCGGTAAAAACTTAATATGAGGATTACGTTTCTTCAATAAGACTATAAGATCGTTTAATATACCACTACTAGATTTAGGAGTGATGATCGTTGATATTTTATGAGACTTTATAATCTTAGATGATATATATAAATCAGTCCGTTTTAAGAATTGCTGATAATCTTCTGAACTGATCGTGTACGGTCCTTTACCTTTGATACTTTTAATAACATCTNTCTGATTATGAACATTATATACACTATACACATCAATACCACCAGTCGACTTCCCCCNTTTCTTATAAGGTTCCATCACAATTCGTTTACCCATCTTAGTTGATTCAGTATTGCTATAATCAAATGATAACACATCATCTTTAATGATAAAAGATTCATTCACATATTCTTTAAAAGATTTCAACACTTTCTCCATTCGGTTAATTTCAATTCAGCTTCCATTCCTTGATACGTATGTTCTATTATATCACATTGTATCTGTTTTGGTGTGTGTCTCGCCTTAATCCAATCATTAATATCTTTACCACCTTCGAGATTATCAGCTATACAAACCCTATAACCTTGTTTGATCTTTTTATGCATCGCTTTAACGATTTCTTTATTACGAGGCTCTCTATCGAATGCAAATATAACCTTATCCTTATCATATGGTACATCTTTAACTGCTGATCCAGCCATAGCTAATGAATTGTCAAGGAATAAACTATCAAGAGGACCTTCAACGATAATTATATCTGTATCATTATTTATCCGCTCTTGTCCAAAAAGCTTAACAGTATCTTGAATTTTTATCGTGATATATTTAACATCTGCTCTGGGATCAAAACTCCTTCCCTGAAATGCTATTAAATTATGATCTCTATCAAAGAATGGTATAATAAGACGAGGTTCATCTTGTTTAATGTATGTATACTTCTCAGGCATCATCTCATGTGACCAAGCTTTAAACTTGGGAGCTATGTATAAAAGATGTAACTTATCCTCTGGTATGAACCGATTGGTTACATATAACCTCGCTGGATGATCTACTGATAAATCTTTAATACTCTTGAGATTCAAAGGCTTTGGCTTGAATATCGGCTTCGGAACACTCGGAAGCCTAACTTCCTTAGACTTGATTGATCTGGACCCAAAACGCTCTCGCTGATACTCTTTATATAAATTGGGATAATAATCTTTCAGAAACCATGATAACTCTGATGAGTACCCACAATTGAAACAATGAACTCTAGTCTTAACTTTTTCAGGAAAGAACCAGAATCGAGCTTTGTTGGGATTTAGACTTGAATCACCACATACAGGACATCTAGCATTAAATGTGTTGTTACCTTTATCCTTGAACTTATTGAGCTGAGGAGATAACTGTCTAATGTATGATATATCAATATAATCCATGATTATATTATACCACATAAAATGCTAGATGGTAATAATGAACATGAATTAATACTTACAATTATCTAGAGTACTTAACTGAAACAACATCTACACCATGAAGTGTTATTGAATTATCAATTCTAATTTCATTACTCTATTTCAACTACATTTTTCCTTGCTATTACTCTCGCTTCCAAAACCTCACGATATTTGGCCAGAAACTCAACTCTAGTCATGTTCTTTAACAATACAACTTCATCAGTGTACTTACTATTTACCCAATCAGTGTCTGTGAGATATCGCAAACTCTCTAAATTTGATGCGATCTGACTAGCAGTTTCTTTATCTTCAGACACGCCCCCTATAAAATCCAACACCTCTATGCTTTGCTCTTCACTTAACTCTACGACTTTGTCAGCAAAAACAAAAGATTTAGTATGCTCCGTGAACTGAATTGTCTCATATTCAAAAGTAAACTTTGGCTTCTGCTTAGACAGTAGTTGTTTGTTATCCTTTTCAATTAACGAAGTGACTCCGTTATAAATTAAAATGCTCATCTTATATATCTCCTAGTAATACCACATATCTGTTAATTTAGTTTTATATACATAAATACTAGTGTCTACCCACTGCGTACCTACGACTTGTTGGTAACTGTTATTCCATGCGGGAGTGGCACCTGAATGCACAATACTGTGAATCTGTCCGCCGGGTTGTGTGTTTTTAAGTTGATACCCACGACCTGTCGAGAAGGCACCCCGTCCACCCGCTCCATAGGTATGTTGACCTTTGTTGCCGTGATTTCCAGTATCTGTGAGTTCAACAGCTATACCCTCCTTAAAAATAGTATAAAAATAACTCGCGCCAATCCAGCTCTCACCTAATATGGAACTAGGTAAAACGTATGTACCGCTAGAGTCTCGATATACATTCACCCACTCTAATACATCCTCTTCATACCCTGAATTCACCCACTCTTGATACACCTCTTCTATTTGATAGCGTTCCCATAGACGAGTACCATTGAGGTAGATACAACTGTACCCTTGATTAACACCGTTGTAAATGAAGTCACGAACAATCGAAAAATCTATTAACTGAGTAGCCATAGTGTTATGGGGTCGTAATTGCTAAAGTTGAGCCATTCATCACAAAAGTTGCACCAACATCTCCTTTAGCTCCAGTATCACCAGTATCACCCTTAGAACCAGTATCACCAGTATCACCAGTATCACCCTTAGAACCAGTATCACCAGTATCACCCTTAGAACCAGTATCACCAGTATCACCAGTATCACCCTTAGAACCAGTATCACCAGTATCACCAGTATCACCCTTAGAACCAGTATCACCAGTATCACCAGTATCACCCTTCAATGTAGCAACTACAGATGGTGGAAGACTATCAACGTTGCTCATATCAGCATTAGCTTTCTTACGAGCTAATACACTAATATTCTCCTCAAGGTTATCAGTACGTCTAATATCAGCTGGGTTACCAGTTATGTTTAAAGTGTCTTCAGGTGCACTTGCAGCTTCAGCGGCAGTTTTATCAACATGCTCAGTTACATTACCTGATATATCAAGAGTGTAAAACTTATCCTTATCAATACTCTGCACAACACCTGCTTTATTATATATTTGTCTGAATTTACCCATGTTATGCTCCTGTTGTAGTAGTGGTTTCGATATCATCCCCAACATTCAACGAAACAATAAATGTGATGCTTGTTCCGTTGGTTGCTGTGTATTCCGCTTCTCTCAATATCTGTCTATTAATGTAAACAGTGACAAAGTTTGGGTTGTATGTAAAGTTATATGTTGATATACCAGCATCTGTGACTGTGGTTATAGCACTATGGTTTAGGGATATTACAGCAGCTGCTGTAATATCTTCAAACATTGCCGCATTATTACGTAATTCGAATCTATCACTTGATGTGAACGCGAGAGCGCTAGTATTATCTTTTGCTCGCTCAACGACCATATTATTACCCGTTATAGCAGTAACTTTCACTATTTCAATTCCAAAAGAACCTATAATCGTAGCATAACACCAATCACCTGCTCCTAAAGTAGGAAATTCTGATGCATCATCGACAAGTATACTTGTTGCGTCACTAGTTACATCTGCTGATATTATTGTTCCAGCATTATTTGAAAATTTGATACCCATTTACATCTCCGTTATTTGATTGTGTATTTATTTATCTCTCAATTAATGTTATTTTTAATAACATTCTGAGTGCGTTGTCAACCTAATAATGTATTACCTATTTTCTGTCTTTTGTTACATTTAGGGCAGCCAGTCTTAGGGCTCCCATCTTTATTAGTTTTAAGGAAATAGTCTGCATCCACCATGAAACCTCCGTGATCTATACATGTAACTTCAATCTTCCCGGTTATCCATCCTGGTTTAATCATAGTATATGAATATGTATTCTTATGGACCATCTTAGCTTTTTCAAGGAACATAGTTAAACTACGTCTCCGTTCTTCTCTAGCACACTTAGGACACCCATGGCCACTTAATAGACTATGAGGCTCTATTTCAAAAACTCCATGCTCTTTACACTCAACTGATATCTTTTCGTGACAACTTTTATACTCCGATAACTTCTCATAAGCCCAGTTATGGACTAATATAACACGTTCATGAAATGAGTTAGGGGCTAACTTAGCACCCATTATGATAATCTTATAGTAAGACTTCCTGGATGAAATCTTAACTCATCTGTATCATGCATTATTTTAGATGTAGATAAGTCCACGTGAAACATCAAATTCCCTCCAATAGGAGCATTCATGATACCAATATGAGTGATTGTAACATCACCTGTAAATGGAAGGAATGTAATGTAGTCAGTATTAGAAGTTTCACCATTCAAAGATGTATCAAATGTTATTGATTGTCTACTATAATTAACGTCAGAACATTCAATACCAATTTCAGCATCAGTAGGATCAGATGTGTATAAGGCTAGATATGGTATTGTAAATTCAAGTGGTATATTAGACAAGAGATGGTTAAGTAGACCATCCTCTAAGTAATTCGACATGTGCATGATAATTCCTCGTATTAATAGAGATATTTATCTATATTAGTTATTTACTTAATTTACAAGCCGCTTCAAGTGTCGGGAATTTNGTTGGATCAACTGTTAAACTTCTGTAATCAGCACATGCTGCTAGTAAGTTAGTTTCATCTTTGATTCGATTGGCTCTAGCTTGATCTCTATTGATTTGTTTACAATTAGAGTTAATAGGCATTATCCATCCCAGTCTAAAAGTGTTCTCATTAACTGCTTGAGCTCTATCTATACCAAAACTCAATTCTCCGTCTTTACATTCCAAAAGCTCTGCGCCATTAGCAGTAAAGGTAACCATAACCATAAGCATCATTATTAATTTCATATCTATCTTCCTGTAAATTTATCTATATCATCGAATATATCATCAATTGATGGTATTATCTCATCATTAATAATTTTCTCGATATCTTTGATTTTACGTGTACGCTCATTTATTAGTATGATTTTGTTCATATTATCATCAGATAACTTTCTAATCCAAGCATCATCGTAAGATTCCGTTAACTCAATTTTAGTCTCTAATATCCCGACTCTCAATATCAGATCACTACTCTCTCTAACTTCTTTCATCTCTTGAGATAACGTCTCAACAGTATTGATTAGAGTGTTTTGTCTATCTTCCATCACAAAGTAACCACCGACTGATGCACTTAGTGCAGTTGCGATACCTAAAAAGGTTCCTAATTTCTCTATACTAAGTTTCATTTGATTTTCCTGTTATAGCTTCAACCAACTCTTTATCTGCTTTTTGATTAAAGAGTTCTCCTACAATTCGATTAGTTCTGTCTAACTCTCTCTGCCACTCCACTCGACTAACTAGTTCCTTTTCCATCAAGTCCATTCTTGCATCGTGCTTATCGAAGTTCGTCAGGAACATCTTAAAGAAAAACCCTATTACAGGAAATGCTATCAACGCCAACAGCCATTCCGCTTCAATATTCATTGTTTATCTTCACCACAATTGCTATATATACAACCAATACCAATAGCTATTGTTACTATTAAAAGGAATACTACTAATTCATCTGGCATACCCAATCCTCATCTTCAGTTCTACAATTACCATCTATATCAACGCTTACTTGTATAATTCTTTCTTTGTATAATACTGGATTAAATTGTTTAGGGTGTTCATATCTAATACCAGTGTTGCAGCCTGATAATGATGAAATTATAATAATACAAGCAATCACAGTGGAAATGATTGCAGCTATATTCCAAAACTTATCTTCTCTAGTCATAGCAAATTTTTCCTCCGAATAATTTACAAGCTAATCGTTTCCATCCACAATCATTAAATTTATCTATAAAAGGTATATTAGAAGGTCTTGACCAAACCATCGCCAACACTGCAACAAATATAATGTTAAGCAGCGTAATGCCTCCGACATGTGAAGCAGGGGGCATAGGGAGGCTATATCTAGTCATCAATGAGATAAATATCGCTATTACTATCCCAAAGTCATGGATACTGTATATATTACGATGACAGAATAAATAGACTAAGACTGTGAATGTGATACCTACCATAGCAGCTTGAGAAATTGTAAGAAATATTGATGTATCCATTATAGCATCACCCTCTCACCAAAATAACCAATCAACGCCGCTATAACTGCAATAACAGTAGCTAATAATTTCTCATTACCTGATGCTTTCTGAGTTGCTAATTGACCTGTTGTATTCGCAATTGATATACTATCATTAACAGTATCCAACTTCTCCAATAATCTCCGCATATCAGATTCAAGCTCATCAAATCGTCTATCAATATGCTTCATATCAGACTTTAACTGCCCTTGAATACCTGCTACCTCTTTTTCAAGAGCAGTAACACGATCCTCTAAATCTTGACTCATTACTACTCCTTAATACATTCTCAAGCTATCATAAGAAGCTAAATTTTATATCCATTTAGATAGTATTTATGTTCTTTAACTATTGTAATTTTAATTAGTGAAAGGTTACATTTATATGTCCATTATGTGGCATATCCAGCATAAACTTATCCAAGTTCGTCAACTTATAATCGATGAATCTGTGCTCTCTAGGTTTATACTTTTTATACCTAAGAATGAATCTGATAAACCTTACAAACAGAGGAGGTTTGGTATTATCGCTCATCTGTTCCAAATTTAACTCTTTATTTCATCAAAGGTAAAATAATCTTTAATATCAATAATCTCAGTAGTGTTAAGAATGTTGATAATAATTATATCATGTTAATCAGTTTCTACCCAAGAAACTGATGCTTCATTCCAAATATACCTTATCGGATCATCTTCTGTACCAACATCTTCTGGATATGGTACAGGTGCTTCCCAAATGCAAATATCTTCAACTAATACCCATGATGGATAAGGTTGAGGAGCAATAAACGCATCTCTATTGTCGTCGAAAGTAAAACCAGTACCCGCGTAATTCTTTCTAAAAGAATTATTATAAGATGTTTGTACCCATGTGCCACCTAATAGGTCAGTACAAAACTGAGTACCTATAGCTTCTGATTCATTACCTTGTGCGTCAAGTATATCGTTATTATCTACAACAATTACTTGAGTTACTATGTTGTTTTCTATTTGTGCAAAATGTGCCATATTATCTCCTTATTGGTACTTGTAACGAATAATTATAACGCCTGAACCGCCTGCCCCTGATGGTTGGTTAGGGTAGCTGCCCCAACCTGAGCCACCACCACCTACTCCACCTGAGCCTGTGTTAATATCTCCTGCATCATTTCCAGTAGGACCACCACCGCCACCTAAGCCGCCAGTACCATTTGAACCTGCGTATTCTTTACCACCGCCACCACCGCCAGCGTAGTAAGTACCATAGAACTGTTTACCATTACCACCGTTACCTCCATTACTAGAGTTACCCCCTACTCCTGCTTGACCTGCGCCACCACCGCCACCACCTGGGTGGAACATACCTGAGTAACCATAACCGTTTCCGCCATTTTTACCTTGTCCGCTTACTCCAGTTCCACCTGAACAAGCTACACGTCCGCCGCCACCGCCACCTGAACCACCGTTAACTCCATTACAGCCTTGTGTTGTTAGTCTACCACCACCAGCGCCACCACCTGTTGAGGTGATAGAACTAAATACCGAATTAGAGCCGTTAGTTGCCCATTGAGATGACCCGTTACCGTCTGTACCACCAGCACCAATAGTTACGGTATTGCTTCCTGTAGTAGAAATCGTAAGGTTTCCATTCCTAAAACCCCCTGCTCCTCCACCGCCGCCACCAGCGCCAGCTTGAGTACCTGCACCACCACCAGCTACAACTAAGTATTCAACAGTACCATCAGTACCTACTTGTGAAACATTAAATGAACTAGAGCCTGTAAAGGTATGTATCTTATAATCCCCATCAGTGGTAACTGTACCACCTGTGGCGACGGTATATACAATATTACTTGTACCATAGAAGTCACTCAAACTAATAGCACCTGAAGAAGGTACAGTATCTACACCATAATATTCACTAAGGCTGATAGGATGAGAACCTCCAAACTCTGTTTGAATGTTAGCTAGTGATATTGCTCCTGAACTTTGTAAAGCCATTATTTATTCTCCAGTTCCTCGACCTTAGCTGATAGCTCTTTAATAGCTTCTACTAGCAAACCGATTGTCTGGTCATACTGTAGAACTTTATATTCCTTACCTTCTTCACCATGAAACACAAGTTGACTCGTAGTTACTGCTGAAGGAAGAACTTCTTCTACCTCTTGAGCGATTAAACCTGCTGACTCTTTACCGTCTGAAGTATAAGTAAATGTACAACCGTTTAGCTTGTTAACCTTATCTAAAGCATTATCAATATTCTTTATATCTGTCTTCAAACGCTCATCCGAAACAGTAGTAGAATAAGCAATAACATCGCCATCTACATGCAAGTCACCGTCGTCTTCAAGACGCATCTCTTCAGCACCA
>JGI26244J51143_1000659_pt1 | contig 13496 bp, 10 predicted proteins | sample SaaInlV_150m_DNA_6_FD_51143 | JGI IMG/M metagenome (IMG submission 51143) | reverse complement strand
TTCCCGTACCATGAAATAGCAGGAATATTACGCACATCTCGTTCATATAAATATTTGAGTATAGTCGTTTCATGTTGTAGTAATTTGATAATCGATGTATCGGATTCCAATTTGATAGCTACTTCCGCATTTGTTTTATGATGGTGTCCTTTATATACAGAACAAAATTTGCCATTTCCCAATTTTTTACCAATATGATAACGTTTTCCAATTATTTCATTCATCTATTAAGTATGTATCGTTATTTTTATTATATTTATGAAATATATACTAAAACCATGTTATCCAGCAATTCTATAGACAATATTATGGAACTCGGTGGTAAATATTACAGGATTCTACCTATAATATTATATGTCTTCTATTTTGCTCTCTTTTTCGGCGTTATTTACATAAATCCGGAATATTTGGACGTATTTAGAACAATGATGCAAGTATTTGTATGCGTATTTTTAATTTATAGATTTCATCCATATCGCACACATACATTACGGCAATATGACGCACATATTATATTTAGCAGTGCATTGTTTTTACTGGTGAATTTGGGTGTTGTCAAAACTGCGCACGCGTTCATTGCGCCTATTGGAAATGTAATAGTTGATAATGCGTAAATAATATGAACGTAAATCATATACTATATTAGAAAGCATATTACACAATGGAGAAACAAAACAAGGAAGAAATGAATATAGATCAAATATTTGAAGATGCGATGAATGATTCATCTCTATTATCAACGATTAACATAGACAATCTATTGAATACATTAGAAAATACAAAGAATGATTATTTGGATAACAAAACAATGGCCGATATATCGAAAGAAGTGTATGAAAATGTGTCTGAATGTGATATACATGATGATGGTATAGAATCGTTATGTAAGAAATTAATAGGATATAGGTATGTAGATGAAATTTACGAACTACACAAAGGTAAAATGGTAAGGTGGGTACGTGACGGCACTTCTAAATTAACAAATGGAGGTATAGTGACTGACATAAAATTTTTACCAAACGGCGTACACGTACAATGTATGAATTCTATGAAACGGTTTATTCAATATAAATTTGATGATTGCAAGACATTTCAAAAGATGAATACAGAGGAACAATTAATATTGTTAGCCTACGATCATTTATCTTAATTTTTTACGAGTATAATGGCCCATTTTATTATATTTTTTTAGAGTACGCTTACGTTTAGCAGTGAGATAAAAAAATTCCTTTAAATGATACATAATTTTTTGAGACACTATAATATCTCGTTTTAATTCGTTTAATACAGGATTACCGTTAGTAATATGATTGCGATAAATAAAGTAATCGGCAATTGATTGGTGAAGTTGTTGTACGTTATGACCGCCCTTAATCTGATGTATTATGGGAGACGTAATAAATCGTTGTATAATTTCGTGTGTAGATAAATGATGATAATATGAATACGGTTGAATATAATAGACGCGGTCCTTTTCCATACTCTTATATTCAACATTATCTATAAAACATATTTCAGTGGTTTCGGGTAAAAGGGTACATCGTATAAAATCAGAATGTGTTTTTGAATGTGTTGTTCGCTCAAGATCAAGTCGACGGTTGCCGATTTTAAAAGCGCGTATAATTTTATCAAAAATGTTCGTTTTCTCGTTAAGTTTATATGTGAAATATTCAGATATGTGATCAACCCATGGTGGATTGCATTGATTATTTGTGTATATGTATATATGCTTGCATTGACCCATTTTTTTCTTCTGTAATAGAAATTCAAGAATGTGAATAATCCCATACCGTAGAAATTCGGGGTATAAATCTAATAATTGATTGAAATTAATGGGAGAATATTGTTGTGTAAAATGTTGAAGGGCCGACCACATTATTTCTAAATCCGCGAAGGATCCCAGCGTTTCATCCAAATCAAATGCGATTACTCTACCATTAGAACGTTTTCGTTTTCGTTTGTAATAGTCTCCTTTTATTATTTTAACATAGTCAATTTCATTATCATTCATATACAATAATTATCGATAAAATAAAACGCATATATTTTATCATGATACATTTTTACTTGCCGGATGAACCAAATCCATGAGATCCACGTACAGTATCGGAATCCAATTCTTTGACTACATTCAAGTATACGGGACATAATGTAGGATGACATACTTGTAGTAATCGATTGAATTTCATTGTAGTATAACTAATATTTTCACTATATGGTAACCATCTAAACGCACCAATTAAGTTCCCTCTATAACCGGAATCTATAATTCCGGTATGATTCGCCAGCATAAGTTCAGTTTTAGAGATACTAGATCGTGGATGAATGTAAAATCCGCAATCGAGAGCGGTTTTATTCATTACATCATGGTATACCATTTTGGTAGTAACGTTCATGTCGATATATTTCGTTTCAAAATGTTTGTTAAATGTAACATCGTATGGTACATATAAATCTATTCCTGAATCGGGATGTGTAGATGACATCAATGCGTGATTGTGTAAATAAGATAATTCCATATATTTATTGTAAAGTTCATCATCATTAGTCGTAAGATATAATACCGCATAATTTGGCATATCGTTACATTCATAAATTGACTTTTTGTACTGGGTCTTTTCTTGAATCATTTCATGTAATCCATTATCAAACGCACTCATTGTTAGAATGATATAGTAAATATTGTCTATATCATTTTCGGTTTACAGTTTTAGGTTCTCATTTTTTTGAATTCATTCCAAGATATTTTTGAGCCATCTGATGGATTCACTCGGTCTACGTCGCGTTGTTCGTTTAAATGATCAAGTTCACGCGTCGCACTATCAACATACATCTCTTTTAAAATTTTACCTACCATTACGGATCCTTCATGTTGATCGACTTTTGAGTCTTCAATCATTTTCAATATAGTCAGTAATTTTGTCATAATTGTAAGATCAAGTTCATCCTTAATTAGTTTATGAAAAATGTCCGTATAATTCGTATATAAAAACGTGCATTGGTTTTGACACAACCCAGTAAACTCAATCATATTTGTTATTTTCATGTCAGAATAAGTATTGCTTAATGTATCTAATTTACGAATATCATCTCGCATTAATACACTATGTTTCAATCGTCGAATGTTATCGGTATTATTGTCACACTCAGATTCATTAATCATTTTTTTTAAGTTGAGTCGTTCATCATTCGTTAAATTAGCCATTATAAATAATATACATATCCAATTCGTTTTATGTCGATTTTCAACAATATTACTTTAGAGTATGAAAATTATATGATGTATATGTATAAGTTATGAATTGGTATAACATTTTATTTGCGATAGCAATATATTTAATCATAATTGGATGTTTATGCTCTTCAATTAACGTTGTTCCTTATTCGGGAAGTAGTAATTATAGTTCAATATCAGAAGGATTTGAGGCATTACAATCATCCAATAATTTTGCGAATTCCCTTGGTAAATCTGTAGGAGAATCCGCGTGTAAAAAAGTACACGGATTTAAAGAATTACAATGTAGTCCCGATCAACCATTTAGTACAATTGATTCGTATGGGTTTACTCAAGGCAAACCCGGTTGCAATGGGGCTGGTTATTTCAATTCGAAGGGCGATTTGTGTTTAGATGAAAAACAATTAAATGAATTACATAATAGAGGGGGTAACGATATAAAATCATCAACGGTTGGCGCATAATCGTAACAATAAAATTGATTTACTTTACTTAATATAGTATAAAGTAAAACAATAACCCAATACGTTCGACGTAAAATGGCAAAGACACGAGATGACAAATTCAGACTAGCATTTGATTCCTTCGTTAAGAATACGATCGGTATCGAAGAATATAGTCTTGAGAATTTAACAAAAAACAAAATCGAAAATACTCATATTTATTCATTTACAATACCTTCTCAAGTGAAGATTATTGGATATATCGACCGAAATGGATTGAATGAAAACAATGAAGAAAATGTGAAACCAATCGAATATCAATATATGCCAATAGAAGAAAACTTACGAGATCAAGTAATGGACGCATTTGGNCCACATGAATTGACTAAAACATACATGTCATATGGAATATCACGTCCATATGTAACTAGATTAAGTTATGTTGATATTGATAGATGTCACCTAAATGAAGACAATGGTATCACCGGCAAGTTGATAGTTATATATTATAAGTCGCACATTCCATATGAATTGCAAGAGGATCCCAAAGAATTTGAAAAAAAATATTTGAACTTGCTGAATCGATTTAATAAACTCGACGGACAAAATACAGAATTATTAGATAATATTGATGAACTGAACGACGAATTGTGTATATCTAAACGTCAGACGCGTAATTTCAAAAAACGATTATTTAAAGAAGAAGAGTTGCATATTAAATATGAGAAAAGTTTAAAAAATAAACTACAAGATACATATGAAAAATTAAACGAAAAGGAAGATTGCCCCGTCTGTTATGATCCACTAGACGGGGATACGTTAGTTATTCCAAGTTGCGCACACTATATTTGTAAATCGTGTCATGAGCGATGTAACGTGTGCCCGATTTGTCGCGACGAATATTTAGAAAACGAAACATAACAAAATAAAAATTGCACCAGTGATAGAGGGTGGATAATGGTACTTTTTTTATCATGAAAATGTTATTTTGCAATGTTTACAATAACGTATTTCTTGAGACCGTTCTACATCTACGTCAATGTAGTCGGATACAACATAATGACAACAGTTATCTTGTAAATATTTAGTGATTCGATTTATTATTTCGGCATACTCTCCGGTTCGTTCATCTTCAATAAGACACTCAAGTAATAATTTTGATTCAGACATAACTGCTATGTCTGTACGCGTTTCGTTATTTTCCATACTATTATACAATATATCAATATTTTTATGTATTTTATCAAAAACAACAAATGAAAAAAGCCGAAACTTTTTATGGGTTTGACAAATATATTCAAGGATATTATATTTTTATATGTTTTTCAAAATTTTGTTAGACGTACATTGCTAGGAAACTTTGATCGGGAGAGCCTTCATTTTTAATTAAAATGTCTGCTTCTTTGATATTGACAGTAAACGGAAACGAAACTTCTAGTTTAATATCAGTATCAAATAGTGGGGTATCCTTCTTCATTAATCTAAACAAGTTGAGTTTTGTATGAATAATCTCGAGACAACGCTTCAGATTACGAACGCCTGCCTCTTCTTTTGTCATACTTGTGTTTGATACTATATGTTTGATAGTTTCATCGGGAATAATCACCTCGTCCTCTGTGAAATTTACTTGTTCGCGAATCTTTGGGAGAAGATACTTTCTTGAAATAATAACCTTTTCCTTTGCGTCATATCCTTTCGTTTGAATGCGATACATTCTATCGCGAAGAATAGGATTAACCTTACTTTCGTCATTATAACTAAAGATGAATAGACACTTGCTTAAATCGAAATCAACTTCCGAAAAATACTTATCATGGAACTGATTATTTTGAGAGGTATCCGTCAAGTGTGTGAGAATGCCCGCGATTTCTTCTCCACGTGGCGTATCGCTAATCTTATCTAGTTCATCAAAGTAAATAACTGGATTCATACATTTACTGTCAACCAAAATCTGAACGATTTTGCCCCAAGTACTGCCCTCGTATGTATAGGAATGCCCTTCCAAGAAACTGCTGTCGCCAGTTCCCCCGAGTGCGATAAACGCAAAATCCCGACCCAAAATCTTACTAATACCTTCCTTTACTAGCGTTGTTTTGCCTGTACCCATAGGACCCTTAATCGCGATTGCGGTTCCCATAGCAGATGGATTCGAAATCCATTGACCCACCATTTGCATAATTTGAAGTTTCGCATCATTCAGTCCATATACACAACTGTCTAGAGTCTTCATTGAGTTTTCCATATATTCATGACAAACATCGATGCCGTCATCCATTGAAATAGATAGACTTCTATATACACCGAATGGAATGCGCATAAACATATCAACCCAATTCTTAATTTTGAAATATTCATTATCACCAACATCCATTGATTTTAACATACTTAATTTCTGCATTGCGATAGCCTTGAAATTTGCTGGCATATTCGTATCCAATAGCGCCAGTCGGTATGGCTTTACAATATTTGTATGTGAGTTTATTTCCTTCAAGTGCTTCATAACCGTTAATTGTTCTTTATTAGAAAGTTTCTTTTTAAAATAGTCAATCTCGTTTTCCTTTTTTTTATCAGCATGAATGAGTTTATGGTAAGTCTTTGCGTTTTTAGAACGAGTTTGTTGAACTAATTCCTTAATTGACTCATCACAATTCTTGATAGCCTTTAATAGTACCTTGCTTGTTGGTTTAGACTTCAATTGTTCCAATAATTGAGTTTTGGTGTCTACTAACTCGATATATTCATTTTTTACATCGGCAATTTCAATAATATCTTCGTCCAATTTATTCTTTTTCTTTTTCTTATCCTTTTTAGATTTTTTTAAAGAACTATTAGAAGTGTCATCTGGCAATTTCACCTCTTGATAATTTTCCTTCATAAATGTCTTTTCATCCTCGCTGTCACACTCAATGTCATCGTCGTCGTCATTATATTCATCATCGTCTTCGTCATCATCACCTTGTCCGTCAACTAGAAGAATATTATAAAATCCACGGTCTTCTTCTTCTTCTTCATCGTCTTCGTCTTCTTCTTCATCGTCGTCTTCTTCATCGTCTTCTTCGTCAGATGTTTCATACCTCTTTTTTTTATTCGATGATTTGGTTGACGTTTTCTTAATTTTCTTTTCATATTTTTCAGTAGTTTTTGCGCGCTTTTTCATATATTTTGATGGAAACATTTTAGATACGATTTTTTGAATTTCAGAACGAGTTATTTCTTCGACGTCATCTTCATCTTCTTCCTCCTCTTCATCTTCCTCTTCATCATCCTCAGTATCTTCAATATCCTCACTGTCATCGCATTCTTCACGTTTATTTTTCTTAGAACGTTTGCGTTTAGGTGGCTCATATGAAGATGAAGAATCGCTTTCCCACTCCTCACTGTCAGAATCGGAAGATAATACCGTAAGTTTGGTCTTGCGATTAACCTTGTTTGAGTTAGATTTCTTATCAGTTTTAACGGGCATGTTGGATGTAAATTAATGTATAATTTAAATAGTTACTGGCAATTGACTAACAATTTGTCTTTCAATTTTATAGAAATAATCTCGAGTAGAGATAAGATAATAAAATTGAAAATATCAATATAAAAATATAAACAGTATAATTATAGGGTAATTTGTTCGCAAACATGAATCAACCAAAACAACCATCTCGCATTATTGGCGTACAGTTTAGTATGTTATCACCGGAAGAAATTCGAAAGAATTCTGTTGTAGAAGTGACAACCCGTGATACATATATACATAATAAACCGGTTCCAAATGGTCTATTCGATTCACGTATGGGTGCGCTTGAACCGGGAATAATATGTCCTACTGATGGACTCACATACATCGACACGCCCGGATATTTCGGTCATATTGAATTGGCTCGTCCCGTATTCTTTATTCAGCACATAAAAGAAATAATGAAAATATGCAAGTGTGTATGTTATAAATGCAGTAAATTATTAATTAATAAAAACAATCATAAACATGTAAATGATATGCGATCTGAAAAAAGATGGTCTTATGTATTTAGTAAGTTCAGCAATTCACCAAAAGGGAGACGTTGTGGTGATCTGACTGATAACGGTTGTGGTTGTAAACAGCCAAGTTCTATAAAATTAGAAGGTATGGCAACTATAATTGCGACATGGGAAAATGTCGAAGGTACTGAAAGTGAAGATGGAAAAGTAACATTACGACTAACACCAGAACTTATTGTAAAAACGTTTCGTCGCATTTCAGACGAAGATGTTGCGTTCATGGGATTCAGTCCCCTTTGGTCTAGACCCGAATGGATGGTGTGTCAGGTATTACCAGTTCCACCGCCATCTATGCGCCCATCTGTAAAGGTGGATGCGCAACAGCGAAGTGAAGACGATTTGACTCATATTTACAGTAACATTATTAAATATAATCGCGATTTGGCTGATAAAATCGCAAGCAATGCTTCTCCAAATGCGATCGAAGGATTGGCAACACAACTACAGTACTTTATTGCGATGATTGTGAATAATAAGGTAAAAGGTGCCGATAGTTTACGTCAGCGTTCGGGTCGTCCTCTTCAATGTATCTCGGGTCGATTGAATAGTAAGGGTGGACGCATTCGTGGTAATCTTATGGGAAAGCGTGTAGATTTCAGTGCGCGTTCCGTTATTACTGGTGATCCAAATTTATCTATTCGTCAATTAGGTGTTCCTATGAAAATCGCCCTTAATATCACTAAACCAATTACAGTTAACGATCGCAATCGTGATTTCTTGACAAAATTAGTTCAAAATGGTCCAGAAAAATATCCAGGTGCTAAAATTTTAGAACTGAAAAACGGAGAAAACATCTCATTGCGATACGTTGATAGACTGTCAATTCGTTTAAATAATGGCGATATAGTGCATCGACACATGATGGATGGAGACGCAGTTTTATTCAACAGACAACCTAGTCTTCATAGAATGAGTATGATGTGTCACATTGCGAAAATTATGAAAACCGGCGATACATTCAGAATGAATGTTGGTGATACAAAGCCATATAATGCGGATTTTGATGGAGATGAGATGAATATGCATATGCCTCAAAATGTGTTGGCAGAAACTGAATTAAAACATCTGGCTGCTATCCCATATCAGATGATTAGTCCTGCATCAAATGCTCCGATTATTGGTATTTATCAGGATTCCTTATTAGGATCATATCGGTTTACTCGTCCAAACATTTCATTTACACCTCGTGACGCGATGAATTTGCTTATGATGTATTCAAAAGTGGATGCCACATCCATACGTAAATTAAGTGAATCGAATGGTGGCAAAATAAAGAATTTTGATATTATTAGTCAAATCTTGGCTCCACTCACAATGAAGTTTAAGACGAAATTATTTGACGAAGATGATGATGATTATGCTACTTCTAATAATGTTCTTGAAATCCGCGACGGTAAATATATTCGAGGACAAATTGAAAAGTCGGTTCTGGCGTCTTCTACCAAAGGCATTATCCACAGAACAAATAATGATTTTGGAAATATCCAAGCATGTGATTTCATTGATGATTTACAAAACATAGTAACTGAATATATGAAATCAAGTGCGTTTAGTGTTGGTATTAGTGATTTAGTTGCGAATCGTAAAACACAAGACGCGATCATTCGTGAAATAGCCAAACAGAAACTAGAAGTTCAATCCCTTATCGAACGCGTTCACTTGGGTACATTTGAAAATAATACTTCTCATACCAACAATATGGAGTTCGAAACAAATGTTAATAACGTTCTGAATAAGGCAACCGAACAAGCCGGTAAAATCAGTCGTAAGTCTCTTTCAAAGGACAATCGTTTTGTGATGATTGTAAATTCTGGTTCTAAGGGTACGCTTATTAACATTTCGCAGATGATTTCATGTTTAGGTCAGACAAATGTTGATGGTAAGCGAATTCCTTATGGATTTGAAAATAGAACTCTGCCACATTTTAACAAATATGATGATTCTCCCGGTGCTCGTGGATTTATTGAAAATTCCTATATATCTGGTCTGACTGCCCCCGAATTGTTCTTCCATGCTATGGGCGGTCGTATTGGTCTTATTGATACCGCAGTTAAGACTTCCCAAACAGGTTATATTCAAAGACGATTAATTAAGGGTCTAGAGGATCTGAAGGTGGAATATGATATGACGGTTCGTAACAATAAAGGTAAGATCATTCAGTTTGCTTATGGCGATGACGGATTTGAATCGACGAAAGTGGAACATCAATCAATTCCTATAGTTGGCATGAGTATCGAAGATATATATTTACATTATGATATTGTAGGTGCTAACGATCAGTCCTCTGAAACGACCAATGTATACACAAAGGGCACAGCAACGCGTTCTAGAAAACAACAAAAGGATACAAAAGACAGATGTAAGGTTTATATTGATAAGATGATCGAGACACGAGATGCGTTAGTGAAATCAGTATTTCGAAATAAAAATGAAAATGGCGTAAAGGTTCCGGTCGCATTTCAAAGTACAATTACGAATATTCAAGGTCAATTACAATTAAATTCTAATTCCACTGTGGATATCACCCCATTGGAGGCGTTTGATCTTATTGACGAGTATTTCAATAAACTAAAACAGATTAATTATATCGCACCCAACTCTCTATTCGAAGTGTTGTATTATTACTATTTGACGCCAAAAGATTTACTTGTTAATAAGCGTTTTCATCGAAAAGCATTAACAATCCTTTTAGAAACTATTGTACTCAAATATAAACAGTCAATCGTACATCCGGGTGAAATGGTGGGTGTAATTGCAGGACAGTCGATTGGTGAACCAACTACCCAGTTGACATTGAATACATTTCATTTAAGTGGTGTATCGTCGAAGTCAAATGTTACTCGCGGTGTTCCACGCATTGAGGAGATTTTGCGCTTGACTAAAAATCCTAAACATCCATCGTTAACCGTGTATCTGAATGAAGTTGATGAATTAGACAAGGACAAGGCAAGTCAATACTCAAATATGTTAGAACATACCAAATTGGTGGATGTAACAAAATCGGTTCAAATTTGCTTCGACCCGAACGATAAGAACACTACGATGGTAGATGATAAAGAACTGATCGAACAATTTTATGAATTTGAAGATATGGTAGATGAATGTAACATCGTTGAAAATCCAGATAAGGAACAGACGAAATCGAAATGGATTATTCGTATAGAATTTGACACCGAAACGTTGCTTGATAAAAACATTACAATGGACGATATCCATTTTGCTATTACAAATAGTCATGGTGATGATATTTCGTGTGTATATTCTGATTACAATTCTGACAATTTAGTGTTTAGAATTCGATTAAATGAAAAGATCATTTCAAAAAATAAGAAACTTCGTAGCGTTTCAGATACACTCGATCAATCGGATGACATCTACATGCTTCGTATTTTCCAAGATAACCTATTGAATAACATTGTGTTACGTGGTGTAAATGGTATTACTAACGTACTTCCTAGAAAGTTACAAAATAACGTTGGTAAAGATGACGGTAAATACTGTCGTAAAGATATTTGGATTATGGATACTACTGGCAGTAACTTAATGGACGTACTGGCGTTAGATTTTATCGACTCATCACGTACGTTTGGTAATGATATCAAGGAAGCATTCAATGTTTTAGGTATTGAAGCGGCGCGTCAAATCATTTATAATGAATTTGTTGAAGTCATGGAATTTAGTGATGTTTACATCAATTATCACCATCTCAGTCTTCTATGTGATCGAATGGCGTCTGCTGAAAACATGGTTTCCATCTTCAGATCGGGTATTTTGAATGATGATATCGGTCCTATTTCCAAGTCTACATTTGAAGTTCACACAGAAGTCTTGTTGAATGCTTCTAGACATGCTGAATTCGATCATATGCGAGGCGTGTCTGCTAATGTTATGATGGGACAAATGGGTGTATTTGGCACAGGGTCATTTCAAGTGCTATTAGATATGGAACAGATGAAAAATCTACCCGATGTTGATATGACAAGTACAGATAATAAAGAAATAGACCAAATGTTTGGTTCAATTGAAGATAATAGTGAGGCATGTTCGAAGAACAATGTTACCATCAAAAATAATTTGGACGCAATCAAAAATAGTGATATGGGGGTATGTGACGATGGATACGATGCTGGATTTTAAGCGATGAATCGCATGACTCCAATTACAATAATACAATAAAAAATAATTAGATATATTTTTTATTGTAACCACGTTAGTCAATAACCAATGAAATCATCTTCAAATAACTTTCAAAATCCATATTGTTATCAATATAATTATCTGGATTTTCCAATATAGTGCCAAACCCGTCTAACTCATAAAGTGGTCGTTGTGGGGTAACCACACGATACTCGGGACATTTGTTTGAAATGGCTGGACTTCGAATAAAGAAGAATCTATCTTTCAATGGATTTCCCCCCATGATAATCCAATCTACTTTCAAATTCAAATTTTCAAGTGGAGATTGTGAAAATAGCATAATTGGCAATTTCAATTCCGATGCTAATATCCACATGTCGAGTGTTGTTAAATAATAGTCTTCACTCATAATCAAATCTTCCATTGTAAGTTTATTTTGAATCACCTTTTTTATCATTGCAGATTTACCGTTTTGTTTTCGCAAAATATCATATACCTTGGATTTATTACTTGACTCATATTGTTGATATAGATGTATTAGTTTCTTTTTCAATTCGCCAATGGATATTTCTCGATCATAATGCTTATTATATACAGTTCGAATCAAATAGTAACTGCATACATGAGAACATTGATATATAATTTCATTTGAATTATTTGGAAATATCTGTTTCCACTTACTTTGACTATTGCCTATAACCCCATCTAATTCTTCTTTAATGCATTCACTGAGTGCCGATTTACCGGGCACAATAACCTCCATATCATCTTGTTGTGAAATACTAATTTCAGATGAATATGTTTGTGTGTTGGCGGGTTCTGAATTATCAAAATTCAAATTGCGGATATACTCGTTTGTGTAAAACGCTTCTAGATTATCCCAATATTCATCCGTCAATATGGATTGCAACAATATTACTTCATCTGAATTTACCCTGTAATCAGTGGTGCCTATGTTAAGATATCGGTTTGGTTCCATCATAAACAATCGAACGCGTTTGTATCTAATCAGTTCATCCGCAATTCGTCCAAAATATAATTGTTCGTTATCCATTCCACTCAATAAATTTTGACTTGGTATTACCAGATGATGATTGTCATTTTTAACAATACAATACGGCTTATTTTCATTATATTCCGTACAATCCGTGATAGAGGTTGATCCCATTGCATTTAATACCGATTCATCCATCTCATCAAATGATATTGTATTCCGAACCAAATATTTAATCAATATTTCTATTTTTTTCATTTTGACTCGATACAGATAACGATTGTCATTTAGAATATCGCCCACTTTTTCTTTCAATGTAAAATACGACGGGTCATTTAACATGATGCGTATTGTATTTTTAAAGGACGAAAAAAATTGCGTTTCTAAATGTATATTTCGAACAGTTGCTGTCCGTGCTGTATCGTAGGAATTAGTGGTTTGTATAGTTTTATCTGCTTCATAATAACCATTATCTCGGTAACTATTTGTTTTTATAAACGCGAGTCCATCATCAATGTCATTTGTAATCGGTGGATTTGTTCCAACGACTTGATTGGTTTCGGTTAATATGCCGACAATTAGATCATCTTCTACAATCTTTAATAATGGTTTGCATAAAATTTGTTGATTTGTATTTTCACTAATTTGTGAAAGAATATCC
>JGI26244J51143_1000658_pt1 | contig 13515 bp, 12 predicted proteins | sample SaaInlV_150m_DNA_6_FD_51143 | JGI IMG/M metagenome (IMG submission 51143) | reverse complement strand
ATAAATGCACCAAGGAAAAGCAACACAAGGAGCATCATGATGACGACCATCAATGGTGTCATGTTCATTTTCATGACACTGTTGAGCAAGCCGTTCGTGGCGCCTGAATTTGCAAGTGCCTGACTGAAAACCAACGATCCTGCTATGATAAACAAAATCATAGTGTTGATCTTCATAGTTTCCATCAAAGCTTTCCAGATATCTTTCAGGCTGAAGTCTGCACCGTCAATTCCGGTGATTTTAATGATGTTCTTGAACAGTTTGAAAAAGTAGCATGCACCGAGTGCCGCCAACACACCAAGTGCAGCAGATTCAGCCGGTGAGGCAATTTTGAATAAAATGCTGCCTACCACGACAACGAAAATAATTAACAGCGGCAGGATATAGAGTAGAAAGGGCAGCACCCTGTTGATCCTGCGTCGGTGACGACCTTCATAACTCCAATGCAGCAGGGTTCGTGCTGAGGTGTTGACGGTCAGGACAATCGGCTCATCAAGTGCGCTTTCATCAGGCGAGTAAGGAGGTGCGAGCTCTGGATTAATGGAACAGCGATAATCACGTAGGCAAAAAAACCAAATGCCATAAGTATTCCCGGCACGATTCCGGCTATCAGCAGTTGTGCAACCGACTGCTCTGCCAGACTTGCGAGCAACACTGCTAATGCTGAAGGCGGGATTAACATGGCGATTCCACCAACCGCCATTATCGGCCCCATGGCAATGGTTGGTTTGTAACCGCGTTTGATCATGTCAGGCAGTAATACCGAACCAAGAATCGCGGTATTCGCAATTGTTGAACCTGACAGCGAAGAGAAAATTGTTCCGCCTACTATTGAAACCACAGCAAGACGTCCGGGAACCCGTGAAATTAACCTGTCAATGGAACCTATTGCTTTAAAGGCAACTCCGGTTTGCAACAGAATTTCTCCCATCAACAGAAACATTGCAATTGGAGCAAAGGTAAACTTGATGGCGTTGTTGAATTCCATCGGCATCATCACCAGCCGATGTCTCCACTGATAAAAAGGTAGGTGCCGATGATATTTGCAGTAAAGAAAGCAATTGCTACGGGCAGTCCGAAAAACATTGTGGTACAGACCGTACCCAGCATCAGTGAAAGTGCGAGATACCACTCCATAGTTTAGAATCCTGTTTCTGCTGCCGCTTCTTCTTCGGCAAGGATGGACTCATCGGAGCGCACGACCCGGAGTAAAAATTCGACTGCAAGCAACAAAAAAGAAATTGTAAAAACTGCCATCATATACCAGTTTTCAATCTGCAGAACTTTGTCCGGAATAGTACCGTCCTGGAATTCTGAAATTGTTGCGCGAAATCCGTAAATGAAAAGAACAAGACAGACTGCTGAACCAAACAGGTCAACCATTCTTTCGAGACGTGCGGCAGCAGGTTTTGACAGTGACATCATCAGCACATCTACACGCACATGCGCACCACGTTGAAGCACCCATGGTGCTGCGAGGAAAGCTCCGATGTAGAGAGAATATTCTACTCCTTCATAAAGCCACCAGATATTACCCAGCTGTAATTTTACCAGCAAAAGGTTGAGCGGAATCAGTGTTGAAAAGATAGCAATCGAAATTGCAGAAAGTGCCGCCAGCAAGTAGATTAAGCGGTCAAAGGCAACTTTGAATGTGTCGAAAGCTAAGTTCATAAAAGTGTGCAGTTTAGGCGGATTTATCAGTTCTAAAAATATGCAGGCGGGGTTAGAGCCGGGAGCTTAACCCCTTTGATGCCTGTACATTCAAAAATTTATTTGGAGAACAGTTTCTTCAAAGCCTTACCGTGCTCAGGACTGCGCTCAATTACCTCAGCCCAGCCTTCTTTTATAGCAGTGCTCAGCCATTTTTCACGATCAGCACCTGAGAAGTTAATGGTCTGCATACCTTCGCTGGCCATCCAGTCTTTTTGCTTTTTCAGTGCAGCCTGAAATGCCGGAGCTGATGATTCAGACTTAGCCTCAAACTCAAGTCCGACTTTTGTCAGGAGTGCCTGTTGCTCTGCATTGAGAGATTTCCAGGTTTTCAGATTGATCACGTTGTGCAGGGCACTGTTGTAGAAACCAGGTTCTACACGGTACTTTGTAACCTTAATCCATGATGGTACCCAGCCGAGTGCCGGCCAGCCGTAACCCTGTACAGTTCCATTCTCCATATAAGTGTAAACCTGTGCTGTATTTGAACGCTGCACCGTGGCGCCCAAGGAAGTGAACAGTGCCTTATAGATCGGTGAAATACGCAAATGCAGACCTTGCAAATCGGGCTTGTCTACTTTTTTATTGAGCCACAAATGGAACGGGCCGAAGTCATGATAACGTGCAAGATAGTGAATATTCTTTTTTGCGAAAAGTTTTTGCAGATAGTCAATTCCGCCGTTTGTACGCAGTTCGGAATATTTATACTCTGAGAATCTTAAGGCTGCGCCTTCGATCAGTACATTTCCGAAATAGCCTTCTGTACAACCGACTATATCATAGGCTCCCTTGGACATTTTCTGTACCAGCGTAAAAGGACTACCGATAGCAGGTGCTCCACCGATCAGCTTGATCTGTACCACGCCTTTGCCCTGTTCATTCACTGCGTCAATAAAAGCTTCCCACGGTTTTGAAACAGGGTGGCCAACAGGAAAACAACCTGCACCATTGAGTGTAACTTCCTCTGCAAATACCGGTGAACTTATGCTTGTCATCATCAAAGCGGCGAGGCTGGCGCCGAGCAATATTTTTACTGATTTCATCATCATTTTTACTCCTGTTAAATTAAAAAATTAGTGTTTTTGTCAGTAGCTAGATTAGGCTTAAAATCCTTGCAGGACTTAAGCTGTCTCCACAAAATCAGCCTTGAAATTGTTTAGCGACAGACTGTGCAGAAATAGTTGCTGAAAAAAACATATATTCCCATACCTTAATATCGATATGGCCGGATTGATCTGGTAATATACGTGATATTGAAAAAGAATCAAGAATAAATAAAATTATTATTTGTCTCAGTACTGCCTTTGCTCAAATGAGGAAAGTACACAAAGATGCATTACGGAAAAATACGGAAGGCTGAAGCTGTTAATTCAGGATGAAACTTTGATTTTGTTTCAGTCCGCAAACTCCATAATCTCTGCAACTGCGTCAATTCCCGCCTGCGCACACAGTTCGTCAATTTCCGGTTTTGCGCCTGCAACCGCAACTCCGCCGTAGAAGTTTCCGACAAACTGAATTGGAACTCCTCCGACAATTAGCAGAATGTCCGGTGCAAAATTCAAATCGCTTCTGGCAGCCATTTGAGAAGTTTTCGCACGTAATGTCGCTGATGAAAATGCTTTGCGCTGACTGACTTTTATGGTGTGCGGACCTGAGAGTGGATTTCGCAAAAAAGCCGCAAGGTTGCCGTTACGGTCAACAACCGCAGCAGAAACCAGATATCCTCTTTGAGAGCAGTCCTCAACAGCTGCGGAAACAATTTTATGCGCAATATGTGAGGCTAATACACGTAGTTGAACGGTTGGGATTTTTTCTTTCGAAAAAACTTCAACTGGTGCAAAGAACAGGATTGCGAGTATTAAAATTATGTTTATGCTTTTCAAAACAACACCTCCTTTTTAGATTGATGTCTGCTTAAACTGAGTTGTCACATTGACAGACTCAGTTAAGATACTCGTGGAGAGTATAACTCAATCTAACTCACCAATCAAATCCTGCGGCATTTTCCGGAAGGGAATCCAGCAAGGCACCGGATCTTAGTAACTCAGCAACGGATTCAATTGGATCGGTGAAAGGCATATCATAATCGAGGTAAGGCACAAGTTTACGCACCTGTTCGTATACGCCGTGAGTGGCGGAACTGAGATCAGACGCACCGCCCTTGCCGGACTTGTCACTTCGCTGATCTGCAGCCTGACAACCGCAAATTAACTCAAAAGCCAGAATGTAAGCAGCATTGTGCAGAATGTCACGTGCACGTCTTGCGGCAACCAGTCCCATAGAAACATGATCCTGAAAATCACCGGTTGAGGTCAAGGTCTGAATAGAAACCGGAGTACAGAGCGATCGAAGTTCAGCCATGATCGAGGTTCCGGCAAACTGTCCGCCCATCAAACCCAGGCGCATTCCGGGGTCTTCTTTACAGAGAAAAGCAGGTAAACCAGCATTATTCGCAGGATCCAGCATCCGGTCGGTACGGCGATCGGAAAGGTTGCACATTGTTGTCAGCACAATCGATAATTGATCCATTCCGTTTGAAATATACTGTCCGTGAAAATTTGCGTTATGAAAAGCCTCACCGTATTCCACCAGAATCAGCGGATTGTCATTGGTTGAGTTCAATTCAATTTCCACTGTACGCTCAACAAATTGTGTGGTGTCAATCACAGGGCCAAGAATTTGCGGAGTAGCACGGATTGAATAAGCGTCTTCAATTTGTTGATCCAAACCTTGTGGTTTTCCTGTACCTAAATTTTTCAACCAGTCTTCCACTTCTGCGTCATCAACTGCCATTTTACTGTCGGACAAGGTAGAGTAAAGTGCAGCGGCAGCTTTTATTTGTCCAGGATGAGGTTTGTTTTCGTGAGGTGCAGGATGAAAAGGCATGATCTTTCCACGNAGAGCTTCGATGCTTAAAGCGGAAATCAGCAGATCACTTTTAATNAGTTTTTTTGCATCAGCAATGAGGCAAGAGGCCATACCGGCCATGGCGGAAGTACCATTTATCANGGCCAGTCCCTCTTTGCAGCCTAAACGCATCGGCTCAATTCCGGCATTTTTGAGAGCATCTGCGGCAGGTATAATNTTNCCTTTATACTTTGCACGCCAAAATCCTGTACCAACCATGGCAATAAAAGCCAGNGGTCCNAAATCACCGCTTGCACCCAAAGAACCTTTTTCCGGAATACAGGGCAGGATTCCGGCATTGTANATGGCAATGTATTTTTCGAAATTTTCANACGCAATCGCTGATGCNCCGCGTCCAAGGGAATTAATCCGGGCCAGCATAGTGGCACGTACAAAATCGTCATCCAGCAGCGGTCCCACATTGGANGCCACTGACCGTATAAGATTGTTTTGCAGACGCTCCTGATATTCCGGAGGNACNAGCCAGTTTACAAAACCGCCAACTCCGGTAGTCACCCCGTAAATNACCCTTCCGGATTCCACAAATTCATCCAGNAGTTTGCGGGATGCTTTGACCCGTGCTTCAATTTCAGGCGAAATTTCCACCCGCATTTTAGGATTCCGCGCCATTTTGGCAATGGATTCCACGGTCAATGAATTTCCATCAAGGATCATTTTTCTACCATTATTAAGTGTTTTATTCAGCAGTCTGCAAAATTCAGCTTTACGGATTCTGCTGATGTATTTCCGTATTTACCGCAGCGCAATTCATAACAAATGCGGAGCCTTTTCCGCTACACAGGGTTTAAGCAGTTTCAGTGTACGTTCAAAAGTATCAACTGCATTGTCGACGTCTTCCTCAGTCATTGGAGTAGAAAGGATATACATCCCGCGGCTGCTGGAAAAAACGCCCTGGTTGAGCAATTCCAAATGCAGAAGCTGCGAAAGGTTTCCGGACTTTTTTGCGCCCCGGACTACATCACCGCCGTTGACTATTTTTTCGTCAGTCCAGTGCACTCCAATCACAGAACCGATGCCTGTGACTTGAGCTTTAATTCCGTTACTGGTGAATGCTCCGGAAAAACCGTTCCGCATCCGCTCACCCATTTTGTTCAGCTGCGTGACGGCTTTGTTATCATACAATTCAAGCGTTACTAGTCCTGCAGCCATGGTTACATGATTTCCGTTGAAAGTTCCGGAATGTGAAATTGAATCAGGGTTTTCCGGATTAAAAACCTCCATGATTTCACGGCGTCCGCCAAATGCACCGACCGCAAATCCTCCGCCGATGATTTTGCCCAGTGCAGTCAGGTCCGGTTTTACATTTTCGGTTTCCTGCATTCCTCCGGAACTTAAGCGGAAAGTTATTACTTCATCGAATATCAACAGCGCCCCGTATTTATCTGCTAACTCACGCAGGCCGCCTAAATAATTTTCTGCAGCCGGAACCACACCGCCTGCACCGAGCATTGGTTCTACAATTATTGCGGCAATCTGACCTTCATTTTCCGCCAGAACGGAGGCCATTGCTGCTAAATCGTTGAAAGGCGCTACCAGCACATTCTGCAAAACGCACGCAGGAACACCGCGGCTGTTGAGTCTGGAAGCAGATACTTCTGCTTTTTCGAAAGCTGCATGAACACTGACTTCAACGAAATCGTGAGTACCGTGATATCCTCCGTCTACTTTGATAATTTTGTCACGACCGGTGAAGGCACGTGCAGTACGTAGCGCAAACATCGTTGCTTCAGTGCCGGAGTTGCAGTAGCGCAGCCATTCCAGCGAAGGTATTCGCTGACTGAGATGAGAGGCATGCCAGATTCCCTCTTCCGAAGGAGCACCGAAAACTGAACCGCGCTCCAATTGCTGCTGAGCTTGAAGCAGCACATCGCCCTGNGCGTGTCCGTGAATAAGTGACGAATAATTGTTCAGNAAATCCAGATAAACATTGCCGTCACAATCCGTCAGACGACTNCCTTTTCCCTTTTCCATGTANAGCGGAAACGGATTGAAGTAAGTTGCCGAACGAGTATCACCGCCCGGAAAGTTGTTTTTCGCCTGCNGATGACGTTGCAGCGAGCCCTGAGCTTTTTGATGGTAACGATCCAGGATGGAGCGTTCNGTTTTTTCTGCATCANTATTTTTCATNNTCCTCCTTTGGTTAAATTATCATTCCAACGGAAAACATGAATATTACCAGTCAAAAGTTGAATNATCGTCAGGAACAGCAGTTAATAATTTATCTGAATGAAGTAAATCTGCAACTGCTTCGATATAAGGAGTTAAGGTTTCATCATGATCGAGGTANGGTACAANTTCACGTACAATTTTATACATTGCTGCTGTCGGCGAACTTAAATTTTCGAGTCCTCTGAAGTCTGCAGACTGGCAGGCACAAATCAGTTCAAAGGCCAATACGTAGTAGCTGTTTGTCAAAATATCACGGGCACGTCTTGCGGCTACGAGTCCGAATGAAACATGATCCTGAAAATCACCGGTGGAAGTCAGGGTTTGAATCGAAACCGGAGTACACAAAGAACGGTTTTCCGCGGTCAAAGAAGTTGCACAGTATTGACCGCCCATCAGACCGTGACGCAGGCCCGGATTTTCTTTACATAAAAACGGAGGCAGACCATTGCCGTGAAACGGATCCAGGAAACGGTCGGTTCGTCTGTCAGCAAGATTGCACATCGTTGTCAAAACAATCGAGAGTTGATCCATGGCATTTGAAACGTATTGTCCATGAAAATTTGCATTGTGAAAAGCATCTCCGCGTTCAACCACAACAAGAGGATTATCGTTTGTTGAATTCAGTTCAATTTCTAAAGTTTTTTCTGCACTGAGGATAGTATCAATCACCGGTCCCAGAATTTGCGGAGTTGCTCTGATGGAATATGCGTCTTCAATTTGCTGATCCATACCCTGAGGTTCTCCGTTGCTGAGATTACGCAGCCAGCTTTCTACCTCCTCATCCTGCACCACCATTTTGCTGTCACTGAGAGTTGAGAAAATTGCAGCAGCGGCTTTGGCCTGTCCCGGATGAGGTTTGTTTTCATGTGCAGCAGCATGGAAAGGCATAATTTTACCCTTGAGCGTTTCAATGCTCATACTTGAAATAAGCAAATAATTTTTTAGCAGCTGCTTGGCGTCCGAAATAACACAGGCCGCAACTCCGGTCATTACGGATGTTCCGTTAATCATGGCCAAGCCTTCTTTATAATCGAGACGCATCGGTGTTAATCCTGCGCTTTTAAGGGCTTCCGCTCCGGACATTTTTTGTCCCTGATACATAGCCCACCAATGACCGGTTCCGACAAGTGCGATATAAGCCAGTGGTCCAAGATCACCACTTGCGCCCAAGGAACCTTTTTCCGGAATACAGGGTACAATCCCGGAGTTGTACAGCTCTACATATTTACGGTAGTTTTCCCACGTAATTGCTGAAACACCTCGTCCGAGTGAATTGATGCGCGCCAGCATAGCGGCACGGGTGTAATCTTCGGCAAGATAGTTTCCCACGTTGGAAGAAACACCACGTAAAATATTGTTTTGCAGTTGTTCTGCGAGTTCTGCTGGAATGAGCCAATTCACAAATCCACCCACTCCGGTTGTAACTCCATAGATCACCCTGCCGGACGCAACGAAACCGTCCAGCAACTTTCTCGATGCTTTAACGCGTTCTTCAATTAAAGTATTAAATTCTACTTTGAGTTCCGGATTCCGGGCCATTTCGGTGATTTTACTGATTGTTAATGTTTTGCCGTCAAGTATCATAATTGCTCACTGGTTGAGGTGTTTTGTAAAAGTAAGGTTTGAAATTTTTATAAAATAATAATCCTGTTAAAATTCTAGCAGAAAAAACGTGAAGGTGTCTTGCGAATTGAATGATAATTTGCTAGATTACTGCAATAATATTGCATGTAATTAATAATTAAAGGAGAAAGATGTCACATATGCTGGATGAAATAGATATAAACATTTTGAAGATATTACAAAAAGAGGGTCGTTTACCAAACAGCGAATTGGCACAGCGGATATTTCTTTCGCCGTCACAATGTCTGCGCCGTTTGCGGCATTTGGAAAAAACAGGGGTTATCAAGGGTTATGCTGCATTACTGAATCCGCAGGCAATTGGCCTCGGTGTACAGGCTTATGTCTACGTTACGCTGGAAAAAAACGGACAGGATTCTGCAGATGAATTTGCAGAGGCAATTAAAAATTGGGAGGAAATTTTAGAATGCTGGGCTGTGACTGGAGATGAAGATTATTTGATGCGCGCCATTGCACCAAGTCTGCAGGATTTTTCAGATTTTTTAATGAAACGTTTACTGGCACTGGCGATCGTCAGTGGAGTAAGATCAAATATCCTCCTGCAGGAACTCAAGGATTCGACGACTTTGCCTTTAAAGCAGTTGAAATGAAATATCCAAAAAAATACTAGCTGATGAACCAGTAAAAAGTCATAAAANCGTGTCAGTACTTACTAATCGAGAAATCTAATATATGTTAAGCTCAGATATTATTAAGATNTCTCTCTTCGTTCGAGATGACAACTATTTACTAAGCCATCAAACATGATCTACAAACGGAGCTCACTTTCGCATGATTGAGGTGCTTGTGAGCGGTTTATTTATTTTTCAGGCGAATAAAAACTTTTCTCCTGCAGGGATCATTTCAGGAATTATTGACTTCCCACACATCATCGGGAAGGGTCTCTGCATAGAGTTTTTCCACGATATCCTCACGTTGCTTTAGCACCGCCATTTGGTTGATGTAGCCTTTATCGGTAGTTTCATTTTTATCAATGCGCGGTGCTTCACTCAACAGAGTGAAACGTTCAAATCGTGTACTGCTGCCTTTGTGTGTTGAATTGTGTTGTTGAAAAACATTTCTGAAAAAATCAACTATTTCAGTATTTTGCAAAAACTCCTCATTCTCTGCATGTTTTGCCGCGGCGGCCTTAAATTTATTTCGCAGTACCGGAATGTTCGGAAAAACCATGCCTGCTAAAAAAGCACGATTCGGTGCAGCAACAACTACTTCCAGCATAAAAGGTTGCCCAAGTGCGTTGATGCTGTTGCGTAATCCACTGTTGAAAACCCATGTTCCGGAATTAAGTTTGAAGTCCTCAGAGGTACGTCCGTCAAAAAGCAGTCCTGCTTCAGGATTATCAGCATCAAGAAATTTCCCACCGTCCTGCGTTTTGTAATAACCGTCTTCATCAAATGCCGCGGAAGTTGCTTCAGGATTATTGATATAACCGGAACTGATGCAGGCTCCTCTCACCCGCAATTCTGTTTTACCGGACGGATCAGGTGTCATTTTTATTTCAACTCCGGGGATGGGTAAACCAATCACACGTTCGTCAATCATCGGCCAGTAAACAAGAGTTGCGTCCGGCGCAGTTTCTGTTGTACCCCAACCTGCGAAAAATGGAATTTCATCACCTCTTACTTCCACACTCAATTCTTTCAAACTGTTAAAAGTAGCCTGATCAAGTGCTGCTGCAGCGGTGAAAATGAATTTCAGGTTTTTGAAAAATGCTTGTTTTAATTCTTCATCGACTTTCATTTTTGCGCAAAGTGCGGTGTAACCGCGGGGTACGCTAAAATAAATGGTCGGTTGAACTTCTTTAATATTTTTAATCGTTTTTTCCAGCCCAAGCGGAGTCGGATTTCCGTTATCAATATGAAATGTACCACCGTGCATCAGCATCATGTTTGAAACAAAATTTCCACCAAAAGTGTGGTTCCACGGCAGCCAGTCTATGATCACTTCATCTTCACCGACAAACGGCCACATCTGTCCAATACCCACCTGGTTACTGGTCATCATGTGGTGAGTGACCTTCACACCTTTTGGTAAATTAGTGGAGCCGGAAGTGAACTGTACTTTACCCAACGTTTCCGGTCTAACTGCGTCAAAACGCTTTTGTGCAGCAGGCGAAAGTTTTGCTTCTTCGGCAAAAAGATTCTCAAACGGCTGCACTTCGGAATATTTTTCGCTGTTGGAAAATGCGTAAAGTCGCAAATCTCCCAGCTCCCACTGCATGAGTTTGGGCATGTGCAGATCTGCATCCGACATGACCAGTACGGAAGCTTCGCTCACGTCCAGAATGTGTTTGATGTGACCTCCGGTTTGTGAAACTGCAGAATAAGCAAAACTGATTGGAGTGACTGCTAAACCGATCTGCATTGCTGCCAACTGTGTCAGTGCGAAATTAATACTGTTTTCGGCAAGTATGGCTATCGGCCGTGATTCATCGAGTTCCATTTCCACAAGGCGATTGCTGATTTGGTTGACCTTTGACAGCGTTTCCGCAAAGCTGAGACTGTGCCAAGCGCCTTCCGGATTTCTCTGCCGTAAAAAAGCCTTCTCTCCAAACTTGTCCGCGTTGCTGTGTAACCATTCACAAAGATTGTCCGGACATTTTCCCAACGGTACTTTGTTGCGGATAATAAGATTCCCGCCCGCAACAGTGCTGACATCCATCTCTGCTTTACGCAATTGTATTGACCTGCTCATTTATATTTCCTGAAAAAAGTTGTTTGAAAAAAATATGCTGAATAACCGTATTACAGCTTTTCCGCTAAAGGTGCCGCCGGAAAAAGTAACGGTTGATCTGCATAAATATTAGCGATTATGCTGATTTGTTGCTGACTGCTGAAGATCGAAAAAAGCTGTTCTGTTCAGCAAAAAAATGTTTTTCATTATTTTTTAAATTCAGCGGCAACTATTACGTCAAGCTAATGTTTAAAATCAATAAATGCAAGCCCGGACAATTGAAAAAATTAGTTTAAAGGAAATTGCAACTAACATAAGTGGGCTAATGCTAAAAGCCCTAAGGCGAATTACAATTTAACATTTAGACCCTCAGGACTGCAAAATTGCAACAGTAAATATTTGAAAATAAAGATAAAAACTCTTCAGCTGCTGCTTAGAGTATTTTCGCAGAATTTGTGAAAAGCGGAAATATTAATAAGTGTTTCAGTAATAAATTTAAGCATAAAATTCGAAAGCAAAAATCAGCAGCAGCCAGATTTTTAACTTAAAATTCTCTAATCTTTCTGTAATTTGCAGAAAGCTTCAGCCGGATAATTTTCGTTTTATTTAAAAAAATTAAAATAAAGGGTTGACAAATTTTACGTACCTACTATAATTTGGCCGATCGTTCGGTTAATTAATGAAATCTAACTTTCTGCGTTAATTTGGCTCATGGAATCACAACCGCACAACCGGGATATTTCCGGAAATACTGCATTGGATGAAGCACAGCGTGTTAAGCGTTTTGAGGAACGCATTCAGGCAGGAGAGCGTATTGAACCCAAGGACTGGATGCCGGATGTTTACCGCCGCCAGCTCACCCGGATGATTTCGCAGCACGCGCATTCGGAAGTGGTGGGAATGTATCCTGAGGGAAACTGGATCACACGTGCCCCCACGCTGCGCCGCAAGCTGGGACTTTTGGCAAAAGTACAGGACGAATGCGGACACGGCCTCTATCTCTACTGCGCAGCGGAAACACTTGGTGTTGACCGCAGCGACCTCACGGACGAATTGCTGTCCGGCAAAGCCAAATACGCCAGTATCTTCAATTACCCTACCTTGAGTTGGGCCGATATCGGTGTGATCGGCTGGCTGGTGGACGGCGCAGCGATCATCAATCAAACCCCTTTAGCAAAATGTTCATACGGACCCTACGCCCGTGCAATGGTACACATCTGCAAGGAGGAAAGTTTCCACCTCAAACAGGGTTATGAAATCGTAACTAAACTTGCACAGGGTAATTCAGCACAAAAAGAAATGGTACAGGAATCGGTCAACCGCTGGTGGTGGCCTGTACTGATGATGTTTGGACCGTCTGATTCGGATTCAAGCAACTCGGAAGATCTGATGCGCTGGAAGGTTAAACTGTTCAGTAATGACAGTTTGCGTCAACGTTTCGTCAACGGTTCAGTTGGGCAGGCGAAGGCTGTCAACTTGACACTGCCTGATCCTGATCTGCGTTTCAATGAAGAAAGCGGAAACTGGGATTACGGTACAATCAACTGGGACGAATTCTGGCAAGTGGTTAAGGGACACGGCCCGTGTAACCGTGAGCGGATGCGCATGTCGCGCAAAAAACATAATGATGGCCGTTGGGTCCGTGAAGCCGCACGTGCCTACTCAGCCAGACATCCGGAAAAATGAGAATGAAGATGGAAAAAAATACTACAGCCGAAAACGAAGAAAAAATGCCGCTTTGGGAAGTTTTTTCACAGGCAAAATCCGGAAAGCCGCACACTCACGTGGGCAGCCTGCACGCACCTGACGGTACAATGGCCCTGCAGAATGCACGTGACGCATACGCCCGCCGCGGTTCCGCCAGCCTCTGGGTTGTGCCGGCAGAAGCAATAATCGCCAGTACTCCGGAGGACAGCCCGATGTTTTTTGATCCTGCTGAAGACAAGGTTTACCGTCACCCGCAGTTTTACAAAATTCCACGCAGTGTGAGGCTCTGATGTCACTGAATGCAGAAATTCGCGGACAGCTTTTTAATTATCTTTTACGTCATGCAGACGATCGTCTCGTTTTGGGGCACCGTCTTTCAGAATGGTGCGGACACGGCCCGATGTTGGAGGAAGACCTCGCTCTGGCCAACATCGCACTCGATCTGATTGGACAAGCTTCGCTGTTCTATAAACTTGCCGCCGAAACAGAAGCAAATGGACGGAGCGAGGACGATCTTGCCTTTCTGCGTGATTCTGCAGAGTTCCGTAACCTGCAGTTAGTTGAGCAGCCTAACGGTGATTTCGCTTACACAATTGCGCGGCAGTTTTTTTTCGATGTCTACGATGTACTTTTTCTGGAACAGTTGAGCTTGTCTACAGAAGCAGAAATTTCTGCAATCGGCGCAAA
>JGI26244J51143_1000657_pt1 | contig 13529 bp, 14 predicted proteins | sample SaaInlV_150m_DNA_6_FD_51143 | JGI IMG/M metagenome (IMG submission 51143) | reverse complement strand
GACATGTGAAATCGAGTTTTGTAACCATTGCTGCAGTAACTCCTGGTCTTCAGCATAAAGTGTCACGTCCGCTGCTATATTATTCAACTGAGTTACTTTGTTGAATTCTCCGGCGCTTTTTANNAGACATGTGAAATCGAGTTTTGTAACCATTGCTGCAGTAACTCCTGGTCTTCAGCATAAAGTGTCACGTCCGCTGCTATATTATTCAACTGAGTCACTTTGTTGAATTCTCCGGCGCTTTTTTCCAAATGGCTTTCCCAGATCAAATTCTGGAGTTCCATAGTTTTACGCAGATTATTATGATAAGCTTCGGAAACATTTTGTGCGCTGTGGATCATGGATTCCTGTTGACCTTTAAGCCATGATTCAAGATTTGTGGCAATGAAGAAACTAGCAAAGAGGTGAAAGCCCATTGCCGGTAAAGAAAGTACGATAAAGGAAGTGATGAGTTTTGTTTTAAGATTGACGCCCAGAACGTGCCGCCGTCGTTCATACGAGAGTTTGAGCAGGTTACGTGCAATCATATAGAAAACGATTGCGAGCAGAACGATATTGACGTTGATAGCGACAAAAACCATCAACTGTGGTCCGGATTGCTCTAATACGGAAAAACCCTGACGCATACTGAACATGACCAGCACAATCAGCAGCAGCAATAAGACGGCAACCACCAGCATCCTGTTACGGAAATTAGGATCAGTGGCGATTAACTCTTTGTAGTTTTTCTGTAATTCCTGGAAACGTGATGACATTTTGGTGGTAGGCCTCTGGTGAGGTTTTATAAACTAAGTTCAGGAATTCTTGACTCCTGTAATGGTTCCGTGATTCCTTGTTTACTGTGCCTGAATTGATTTGTAATAATCTTCTTTGTTTTTCTTGTGTTCAGTTTCAACAGTGTATTCTTCACTGTGTTTTACCAGCAATTGATTCGCTTCAAAGCGCGGACCTTTCATTTTTCCTTCAACAACAACACCTTGACCTTCACGGAACAAATCTGGTTTAACTCCGTCATACAACACAGGGATGAACTCATTTCCGTCTTCAGTAATATTGAAAGAAAGCTGAATGTCTTTTGCATTCCAATCAACACTGCCTTTTTGCACTAATGCGCCGATACGGATTGTCTTGTCTTCAAACTTGCTTGGACTGGCCAGCACTTCCTGAGGTGTATAGAAGAAAACGGTCATTTCCTGCAAACTCTGCACTGACAAGGCTATTATTACAGCAAGGATCACTGCTCCACCGATTACAAATTTAGTTCTTGTTTTCATCTGTTATTTTGTGTGCTGAGAAGTGGCGGATGTTCCGGAGACTCGTTGTTCAAGTGCAGTAACTGCATGGCTGGTTGTTTTTAAACGACGTTTAGTCAAAATAATGTAAACAACAAAAGTAATCAGCCAAATACCGTAAGCAGCAATTACGTAATCTAATCCAATAAGCATTTAATCCTGTGTTTCCGCAAGAAGTTGATTGAGTCTGTCCGTACGTTTTTCAGTTTGGTAACGCAGGAGCAGCAAATAAAGATAGAATGCCAGCATCACTAAAGTTGAAGCCAGCAGCGGATAAAGCAGTTCCGGCGGCATCGACGGTTTTGCTTCTCCTGAATCGACTTTGAAAAGAGTAGACGGTTGATGCAAAGTCCTCCACCACTCTACTGATTTGTGAATGATAGGAATATCGAGGAAACCGATGATACCTAAAACAGAAGCCAGCCGCGCTTCTTTATCTCTGTCATTAACAGACATCCGCAGCAGGAAATAACCCATGAAAATTAGAAACAACAACAGTGTTGTTGTCAACCGTGCATCCCAAACCCAGTAGGTTCCCCAGGTTGTTCGTCCCCAAATTGCTCCTGTTATCAACACAAGTGCGCAAAATACCAGTCCGACTTCCGCAGAGGCTTTTGCGATTTGGTCAAACATTAATTCACGTTTCCACAGGTAAGCGATGCTGTAGACAAAGACAATAAAAAACGCCAAGTATGTGGTAATGACTGACGGCACATGAAGGTACATTATTTTTTGCGGAAATCCCTGACTGGTTTCTATGGGTAGTTTCAAAAAAACCCAAAGTCCGCAAGCAAGCAGAGCTAAAATTGAACCCCATTCCAGATAGAGAATTGTTTTTTTCATGCTAACCATCCAGCTTTTCCTTTAATAAACTGTTGATCACAGCAGGGTTGCCTTTTCCACGTGTTTGTTTCATCATCTGACCTACAAAGAAACCCATCACTTTTGTTTTGCCTGCACGATATTGCTCAACCTGTTGCTGATTTGCGGCAAGCAGTTCATCCACAATCTTTCCCAGTTCTCCTGCGTCTGATACCTGCTTCAAACCTTTTTCTTCAATTATCTGAGCAGGAGTTTTTGCAGAATTCAGCATTTCCTCAAAGATTGTTTTTGCAATTTTATTACTGATTTCACCACTTTCAATGAATTTAGTCAAATCTGCGAGATTTTCTGGAGAGAGAGTTATTTCATCAAGCGATTTTCCGGACTCATTCATCACACGTGTCAATTCACCAATCACCCAGTTACAGGCAATTTTGGGTGAAGCACCGTAGCTGAGTATTTTTTCAAAATATGCTGAAATTTCTTTACCAGCAGAAAGGACTTCGGCATCATAAGCGCTTAATCCGTATTCTTCCATAAAGCGTTGTTGTTTTGCTTCAGGCAGTTCAGGAAGATTTTCACGAAATGTTTCAACAAGTTCCGGAGACAGCCGCACCAACGGTAAATCAGGATCCGGGAAGTAACGATACTCATCCGCTTCTTCTTTGGAACGCATACTGAAGGTGACTTTACGGTCTGTATCCCAGAGTCTTGTTTCTTGGACTATCGTTTTTCCATCTAATATTTCCTCACGCTGCCGCTGCATTTCATAAGTAATTGCCTGCTTGACGAAACGGAATGAATTCAGGTTTTTGGTTTCTGTACGTGTACCGAATTCTTTCTGTCCACGCGGACGCAGGGATACATTTGCGTCACAACGTAAATGTCCTTTTTCCATGTCACCGACCGAAACGCCGATTGTGGTGGCAATCGCATGGATTTTTTCCATGTAGACTTTTGCCTCATCGGCAGAACGGACGTCAGGTTCACTCACAATTTCCAGCAAAGGTACTCCGGCACGGTTCAAATCGACTAAACTATTACTGCTGCCTTCTGCATGAACCAGTTTACCCGCGTCCTCTTCCATGTGTATGCGTGTGATGCCGATCCTGCTTTTTCCCCTCGATTCAGTTTCAATATCCAGCCAGCCGTTTTCGCAAATCGGTCTGTCAAATTGTGAAATCTGATATGCTTTTGGCAGGTCAGGATAGAAATAATTTTTACGCGCGAATTGGGAGTCCAGACGGATCTCACAATTTAAGGCAATTCCCAACTGAGCAGCAAATTCAGGAACCTTACGATTCAAAACAGGCAATGCTCCAGGCAGTCCCAGACAAACCGGACAGGTATTTGCGTTCGGAGGTTTACCGAATTCGGTCGAACAACTGCAAAAAATCTTGGATGCTGTTGCCAACTGGAGATGAATTTCTAAACCGATTACTGGTTCAAATTCCATAAATAATTAAAGTTTAAATTAAAACTGAGCCTTTATTTTTTTTTGAGATCAGTAAATTCCTGAGTTCTTCTTTACTGAATAAATCCGTAAAACCATTGCCGGGAAAACGTAATGCCCACTCATACACATTGGACAGCATTTGTTCATTGTCAAAAAGTGATGTTCTTTGAGAACCAGATCAAACTCAGCGTTGATCATTTTTGATAACTTTCCGTAAAAGCGCTCCAGAATTGCGGAAGTCCCGCCGCCCTTGTTCCACGCGTCCTGGTACCATGACATAGCATTCAGTGAAACTGTACGGGTACGTGGATATCCGGAACACATCAGGTTCCACGGATCGCCTCTTTCCTGATCACCTGCGGCACGGAAATCCGAGCGTAAAATTACTGCCGGAATATCGAGAGCTTTGGCAAATAAAAATTCGACCACTGTTCCTGAATCAAGCTCGGTTCCGTCAAAATTAAGCAGGATCAAATCTGCTTTAACAACCTCGCTTAAATCGTTGTTGCGGATATCAATGGAGCGGTTTGTACTTTGCTCCAGATGCTGTGGAACTACGCAGAGGTAACGTCCGGAAGACTCTTTTTCAATAGCCTCTGACAACAGCAGATTACCGATTAAATCTTTATGATTAAATAAATCACCGGCAAAATAGATCGAATATGTATCACTCATGAATTTTTTTTATGGTTGATGGTTTTCCTGACAAGCAGGAAAACTTAATGAAATGATTATTCAACTGTTGCTATATTTCGGACTTTTTAGCAGTTTATCATGGTTGAACAATCAGCAGAAAACCTCAGTTTGTTTTCGAAGTGTTTTGCAGCAATTCCGGAATTTCCAGCCAGTTTGAAAAAGGGGTTGCAAAGCGGTCCATCCCTTTGGTATACAGGTGCCAGTCAGGATATAGAACACGAATTCCTGCATTGTAAAAGGCTTCTATCAGTTCCGGACGGTCCTCAAGCATTACATCCGGTTGGATTTCCTCGACAATAATCTGCTCTTTATGAAAATCTCCCACGCACTGCAGAGAAGCGTAATTCAGTTTTTTTAAGTTGTCAGTACGTTTTTGTGTTTGCTCAGGTTCAAGAGCAGTGACGAGATGCAGTTCGTGCTGAGTGGCCAGCATATTGAGGATTTTCAGCGAATCATCAAAATAATTTAGTTGACGCAGATCATCACCTCCATGGAACTGATTGCGCATCTCAGCGTTATCCGGGAAATTCCGGATGACTCCATAAAGCTCAGGTTCATGGTTGTAGGGGATTTTTTCTCTTTGGGTGAAATCGATAAATCCTTGAATATAATCCAAGATTACTCCATCCACATCAGAACAAATTTTCATATTAGCTAATGACTCAATTAAATAATTTTTAGGGATCCCTTTATTCTGACAGGAAAAGAGCTTCAGATCAAGATTCCTCGTCCTCTTCCAGCACAATCGAGACGGAATTAATGCAATAACGCAAACCTGTCGGCGCGGGACCATCTTCAAAAACATGTCCTAAATGAGAGTCACAATGTCTGCATAGTACCTCTGTCCTTTGTCTGGAAAGGCTCAAGTCTTCCTGTTTTCTTACGTTTTCATCACCAAGTGATTCCGAAAAACTAGGCCATCCGCAAGCAGAATCATATTTTGTTTCTGAGAGAAATAAGTCATTTCCACAACACAAACACTTGTATGTACCTTTTGTTTTAGTATCAAGATACTTTCCGCTGAAAGGCAGTTCCGTTCCTTTTTTTCTGCAGATCTCAAATTGTTCCTCTGTCAGCACTTCTTTCCACTCCTGCTCACTGAAATTTTTTTTGTCTGTCATTTTTTCCTTTGTAGTCACGTTCTGTGAAGCCGTTAGCGGCTTGAATAATTAATCTATTTTGCGTTTAAGAGCAATGCTCATTGTTATTTTGCAAAATGTAAAATGTTAGAAATAGCATGAAACTTGTGATTAAATCAATAATAATGCAAAATTGATTGCACTTCACGCTTAAGTGATTTACAGTTTGAATGCTCGTACAGAGGATACAATTCGATACACTGCAGAAAAGATTTCTGCTTTTTTGTACGTTAAACTGGATTTCTTTTTGAACGAAAGTATAACGACTCTTAACAGTTGTTTCTTCAATCACAATTTAAGGTTGCAATTGAATAAAATAAAAAAAATACTAACACTGTTACCGCTGTTTTTCTTCATTGTGGGAGGTGCTCTACAAGCTCAGCAACAGTCTTCATCAACTGAGGAAACGGAGCAGTTGCTCAAACTAGTCAACTTAAAAACAGTTGACGGTAGAGAAATGGCGGAAGTTTCACTTCAACTGGTTTTGCAACTGGCGCTTGATCGCAGTATTTTACTGCAGGTATCAAAGCTTGGAAATGCTGCGGCACAACGTTCTGTACTGGCTGCACAAGAGAGGAACACTCCCAGTGTGAGCACCAGTTTTGGCTATGCTAAAACACCGTCTATTTCTGCTGCTACAAGCTGTTCACCTTCAGAACTCTGCGGGAGCAGCACAAACAGCATGTCATTTTCTTCTGCTTACAGCCTGAAAACAGACAGCGGCCTCACTTACGGCCTCACTTATGCCGAAAAAAGCAGTAAATCTACAACGCTCTCTCTTTTGGAAATGGGCGGTGATGTCACTACCGGAACTACAGGAGATACACTAAGCAGTGCAAGTTTGACCAGTTCAGTTTCTATTCCTTTTTTTCAGGATTCAGGCACGGATTTTAACGAGATACCTGTACGCTTGGCGGAAATTGGTGTGACAACAGGCCAGCTGAATTCACAACAGACTGAATTGTCTCTGCTGAAACAGGTGGCTTCTATTTATTGGGATTTAGTCGGAATTTTGGAAACAGTTGAGGTTAAAAAGAAAGCAGTTGATCTTTCGGAAAAACTACTACGTGACAATCAGGCACGTCTGGAAGCAGGGCTTTTGAGTTCAACCGAAGTTAGAGTTACTGAAACTCAATTGATGCGTAACCGTCAGAGTTTGCTCTCGTCCCGTTTAGATGCCCTGCGTATTGAAGATCAGGTTCGTGCAGCGCTTAATTTGAAAAACCTGCCGGTAGGTTTGTATCCGGTGGATAGACCTGCAACAGAAGCTGCAGTGACAGAAAATGCTGCAGACTTACTGGACAAAATATATGCGAATGATTCGCAGATTGGTTTGAAAAAAGCTTCTCTGGAACAAAATCGTTATCAACTGGAGCAGGAACTGAACAAACAAAAAACCAATCTTGATCTGAGTCTGTCCTATGTTTTAAATGGCTACAACAGTAGTACATTTGGTGGAATTGCGGATTTTAGCAAAAGCGATCTCCACGGCATGAACGTTACTTTAACCTGGAAAGTGCCGCTGGGAGATCAAGTTACTATAGAAAATATCCAGCGTAAACGACTGGAACAGCAGCAGTTAAACCTGCAAATTGAAGATCGCAAATCTCAACTGGAAGTTAGTTTTCAATCCCTGCTGCGTTCTTTGAGTTTAATCAAAAAGGAAAAACAGACTGCAGCAGCAGTGAGCAAACTTTCGAAGGATCAGTTGCGTAATGAAATTGAACGTTTCAAGTTAGGTAAAAGTACAAGCTACCGTATTTCTCAATATCAACAGGATGTCGTGGAAGCGGAACAGCAGGAGATCCTGATCCGGATTCGGCAAGAAAAAATCCGGGTGGAACTCCTGACTTTAACAGGAGAGTTTGATGAAAAATATGAGCTGAATCAGCAGTAAAACATTTTTAATTCATGAGTCCAGTCTTGTGCGTACAAAAAAGAACTTAACATAAAACTGTGATCGTCGTACATACGGATTCTAAATCTAAAACTTAATTCAGGAGATAACGTGTTTAATCAAATAAAATTTTGCAAAATCTTTTTTGGCATATTACTTTTTATGCCTTTAAACGCCATGGCGGCAACGCAGGTTGTTGAACTGTCAAGTGTGTTTAAAACACCAATTTCTCTGTCAGGACCAATCAAGCCGGCAAAGACTTTGAAAGTCCAGGCCAGTGTGGGAGGACGGGTGGAAGAGCTGCTTGTGAAAGAAAATCAGCACGTCAGCAAAGACCAGTTGCTCTTAACTCTCAACAATGACACGCAGAAACGGCAACTGGAATTAAGCCGTTTACAGCATAAAGTTAATGAGAATAATGTCAAAGACCGCAAGAAACAGCTTGAATTGGCAGAGATTCAAATTCAAGTAAGCAGGAATAATGTCAAAGATCTGGAAGCAAATCTGAAAGACATTCAGCGCCGGCTCAAAGATGAAGAGACATTATTTGAACAGGGTTCATCTACTCGTTCACAATTGGACGTTCTGCAGTTGCAGTACAGCCGTGGAGAAATTGCTTTAAAAAATACTGAACTTGGATTAGAACGTTCCAAGCAGGAAATCATCAGGGCCAGGATAAATGTNGAAAATACAATTATCAACTTTGAACGATCCAAACATGATGTTGGGCTGCGTGAAGATGCACTTGAAGATACTTTGATCAAAGCAAAGATTGCAGGAATTATTACTGCTAAATCATTTGAAGAAGGAGAAGTTATCAGCGGAGGTGCAGTGCTTTTCCAAATCATCGACATCAAGCAGGTTGAAATCGAGATTCAAATGGTAGAAGAAGATTTACCGATGATCAGCGAGGGTCAGGCAGTTGTCTTTACCACACCAAGTTATCGTGACGAAGAATTTAGCGGAAAAATTGAACGCATCTCCTGGACTGCAGATCCGGAGACAGGACGTTTCCCGCTCTACGTTAAAGCCGCAAATCCGGGACTCAAGTTAAGAGCAGGTATGAGTGCCAAAGTTTATTTGCTGAAGCAGAAATAAATTTTTTATTTCGCTAACTGTTGGCGGATAATTGAGGTCAGAGCATGAATCCATTCCGGATGGTCGTTGAGTGACGGAATCAGTTTCAGCTCTTCTCCTCCATGTTTACGGAAATGTTCTGCTGCACGTATGCCGATTTCCTCCAGAGTCTCCAAACTGTCTGCAACAAATGCAGGACAAAAGACTACAACTCTCTTCACTCCACTTTCAGCAAGTCTGGCGAGTTGCTGTTCTGTATCTGGCTTGATCCATTCATCCCGTCCAAATCTGGACTGAAAACTTATTGACCATTTTTCTGCAGACAAATTGTATCGTTCAGCAAGTAATTTTGCTGTGTGATAACACTGTGCGCTGTAGCAGTGACGGTTCTCATTCACCAATTCGAGGCAGCATTCATGATTATTTTTGCACCAGTTTTCCGCTACGGTCACTTTTCTGCAAATGCCGTATAGGCAGGCTGTGAAAACTGAACAGCACATGATCCGGATTGTTTTCAAGGAAAGGTAAACCGACTTTTGTCCAGGCCTCTATAAAACGTGAATCTGAAAAAAAAGGTGGAATGATCTGCAGTTGAGGCATATTCCAGTCATGCAAAATTTCTTTATAAAGATCTTCAACTGCAGAACCATAAGTACTTGATGAATACTGCGGATACATCGGTAAAACGATAATCCTGTCACATTCTGCTTTGCGCAGACGTTCCACTGCACTTTTTAAAGAAGGCTGTCCGCACTGCATCCCCAACTCAACAGGAATATTCTCTGTAGAAAACTGTTCCGCGAGAGCGTTTTTTAATTTCTGACTATAGACTAACAACGGAGAACCTTCTTCCATCCAGATTTTCCGGTAGGCTTTTGCTGACTTCCGGGGTCGGAAAGGAAGTATAATCAGGTTAAGCAATAACCAGCGTCCGACTGGATTTATATCCAAAACTCTATCACAGGAAAGCAGTGCTCTTAAATATGCACGAACCTCAGGTGTACGAGGAGCGTCCGGTGTGCCGAGATTGATCAGTAAAATTCCGGTTCTGGACTTGCTGGTTGCTGATTGACCGTTGCTGTTTTGCAAATTATTATTCATGAATTATACTTACTGGTTTTGTGATAAGTCTAAATTCCGCGCATTGACTTCCGGCTGATACCTTGCTGAATCAGCTCGTTTGTTAAGTCGTGTAAAAAGCATTCTCTTCAATATAGCCTTTTGTCAAATCACAACCCCAAACTGTTTCAGAAAATTTCCGCTACCAACTACAACTTCTATAAAGATTTCCTGATTTTGGAGAAGTGCTGAAATTGCCTTCAAATCAACTTCATCTGCATCGAGGCTTTCTGCATTAACAGTTAAAACCTGAGCGCCTTTTTTAAAATGAATCGACAAATCTGCTAAAGGTACAGGATATTCAAAGACCTTTCCGACCGCCATCACAAAACGTCCCCAGTTAGGATCCGCGCCATGAATTGCGGTTTTGACCAGTGGGGAGTTGATAATTGACTTGGCAATCTGCAAAGCCATTGGCTGAGATTGTGCGCCTGAAACTGTGAGTTCAATCAGCTTAGTAGCACCTTCGCCGTCACGGGCAATTTCTTTTGCTAACTGTATTGCACTGTTTGTAAAAGCTGCTTCAAATTTTTCGACATCTACCGNTCCTGCAAGTCCATTGGCCAGGATAACGACAGTGTCGCTTGTAGAAGTATCAGTNTCAATTGAAATACGATTGAAGGATTTATTGACAACTCGTTCGAGCATAGCCTGCAGTTCTGTAGAACTCAGCTGCGCGTCGGTCACAAAATAACTGAGCATGGTTGCCATGTTTGGTTCTACCATACCGGCACCTTTTGCAATTCCGAGGATGCTTGCATTGCCAACGCTGCAGGAACTCCATTTTGGATGTGAGTCTGTCGTCATGATTGCACGAGCAAATTTTTCAATATGTTCCGGAGTTGAGGCTAGATTTTCAGCAATTGATTTACAACCTTCGTGAATTTTTTTGATAGGCAGGCGTTGACCAATCACACCTGTTGAAGAGGGCAGTACCAGTTCCGGAGCAAGACCCAACGCTTCTCCGGTCCAAAGGCACATGTTTTTTGCATCCTCAATTCCTGCTTTTCCGGTGGCGACATTCGCTGTTTTTGAATTAACCACAATTGCCTGCAGACGTCCATTTTCTATATTTTCTCTACCTACAATTACAGGTGCCCCTGGAAGATTGTTGCGTGTAAAAACACCTGCAGCGGAACATTCGCACTCTGATGCAATTACACCAAAATCCAAGGTTTCGTCCTTAATTCCTAGATTTATTCCCAGCCATGAAAATCCGCTAACACTTCTCAAAGAAGGATAGTCCATTGCCATATTAAACTCCTTGTGTATAATTGATGTGATCGGCAGTCTCTAGTTTACGGTCAGAACTGCCAACCGTCAACTGTTAAGCGTAAACCTTATTATCCTGTTTAAAATGGCTGTCAAAATTCCCGAAGAGTTAGCTGCATTTGGAATTACTTCCAAAGAGTTTGTAGAAAAAAAGAGAGGACTTGCTAAATCTGCTGATGCTGAAGTTAGTGATAATGATGTCATTTGGGAGCTTTTTCAAGCATTAACAAAAAAGGCTCTCAGCTATGAAATGTTGCAGATGCTCTTTTGGAACATGGCAATCTTTAAGGATAAACTTGGTCAGAATTCCTTTGAATACCAACAAAAATCACATAAATCACGTTTACTGGATCTGGAGCAAAAAGGTAAAACTAAGGTTAAAATAAATGCCACAGGCTGTTCTGCTTCCTGCAGAAAACTGCATAACCTCGTCCTGCCTCTTGAAAAAGCATTACACAGTTTACCTGTACCAAATCCAAAGTGTGAAGCAACTTTATATTCTGAAAATACCTGGTGTACGTCCATTTATCTCGTTGCTAAGGAGAGTGAAAAGGAATCACCAAAGTTACCACCNGCAGTTGAGAACGTGCCGGAAATTCCACACTTAGNGAAAAACAGCAAAAATAATGCAAGTGATTCTGCGGACAAATCAGCAGAAACACNTNCTGAACAAGCTAAAGAAAATACGCTGGCTTGGCTTTTATCTGCATTAACATTTTCCNTGGGCCTCGGTTTGCTCTTTTTTTCACCACTGGCAGGAGGGTTGCTGATTGCGTGGAGTATTCCTTTTTTTCCTCCGCTGATGCTGCGTTTGCGTCGTTCTTTACCTTTTTTAAAACACCGCTGGGAACGCTGGAGTTTGCTCGGAATTGGGTTTCTGCTGGCACTGTTGCTGTTATTGCTGACTCAGTTGGCTGACCGGAAAATTAATACTTCCAGCACTAAAAGCACAATTCCGCCTTACGAGGTTTTATTGATTGAGGATCAGAGCAGTTCTACACGATCACGTTTACGGGTCAGCATTGTTGCTCCGGAAGCGCTGACTGCACGTGACCGCGCCCGTGTGGTGATGAATGCAGCTAAACAAATTCAGGCCAGCCAGGTTGCGGATGATCCGGACAATCCGCAATATGAGTATATTTCTGTAGTTTTAGAAGCAAGTACAAAAAGCGCCGGTCAGGGATATGCTCTCGCAGAAGCGGAATATGCACCGGATGGACGTGGACAACAGGGGATCATGAGTGATGATCCTGCTAATCAATGGAAATGGAATGTGAGTTCATCAACTGCCCGTGTGAAACCTGACGACACAAACTCCCTGCAAAATGTGAAAGGGACTCTGGAGACTTTTTTGAAGCAATAAAGGAAATGCCAATTTACAACTATCAGGCCTTTGATGGAGAAGGCACTTTACACAAAGGCACAAAGGATGCGGCAACTGAGTCAGAGGTACGTCAATATTTACGCAGCAAAGATCTTTTTCCAAAAGAAATCCGTACCAGTCATTTCACCCGTGTAAAACTTCCCAGAGGTGAAAAATCTACTAAAATAAAACTACCGGAATTTTCTTTTCGAAAAGGTGTTTCCGGAAAAGCGCTCACACAATTCACACGACAGTTAGAAGTTTTGCTGGACGCGACTATTCCTTATGACAAAGCATTTCAACTGATTATTCCACAGACTGAGGATTCAGGATTTCAAAGTATTCTTTCGGATGTACGAGGGCGTGTGGTGGAAGGTGGTTCACTGGCGGGAGCAATGGGAAGGTATCCTCATGTTTTTCCGACTATGTACGTCAGTATGGTACGTTCCGGAGAAAACGCGGGGAATTTGGGTCTTATCATGAGACGTCTGGCGGACTACTATGAAGCGCAGGAACGTATGCTTTCTAAATTAAANGGCGCGCTTATTTATCCTGCTTTTATGATGATTTTTGGTTTGGGTGTCGTCATTTTTATGGTTACNACGATTGTTCCGAAAATCACCCGTATTTTTGAAAGTCAGGAAGAAGCACTACCTCTGCCTACNNGNATTTTGATGGGAGTCAGCGATTTTGTGGTGGATCACTGGTTTCTGCTGTTACTGCTAATTTCCGGAATTGTANTCGGAATCAGCTCATTTTTACGGAGCAAACGTGGGCGGGAATGGAAAGATATGATTGAGTTAAAATTACCACTGCTGAGCCGTTTACGGATTAAAGTCATGGTTGCGCGTTACTGTCAGACATTAGGTACTTTGCTTAAAAGCGGAGTTGATTTAAAAACTGCTCTCGAAATTTCAAAACACGTTGTGGGAAATAAAATATTTATCAGCAAGTTGGATCAACTGATTATTGATGTTAACAACAAAGGTGTTCCTCTTTCTGCTGCTATGGCACGCATTGATTATTTTCCGGAATATGTGCGTCACGTCGTTTCAATCGGCGAAGAAGCAGCGCGTGTGGATGAACTGCTGGAAAAAGTTGCAGACCGGATGCAGGAAGAAGTAAGCACCCTGCTCGAGGCTCTGACCACACTTCTGCAACCTGCCTTGATTATGGTTCTCGGTGGAGCAGTAGGATTCATCGCGCTCGCGGTACTCCTGCCCATGCTTAACATGAGCCAGATCCTCCAATAACATTCACCGTTTTACAGTATGCAGAGAAAAATAATTGAAAAATGGAGAGGGATAATTCTCGGCTTGTCGCTCGGTGGATTGATGTATCTGCTGGCAGGTCTCTTCCTGGATCAGACTCAAGCTCTGCTGCTCAGTCTGATCAG
>JGI26244J51143_1000651_pt1 | contig 13601 bp, 9 predicted proteins | sample SaaInlV_150m_DNA_6_FD_51143 | JGI IMG/M metagenome (IMG submission 51143) | reverse complement strand
TGCTTTCTCTCCTTTAATGCTTCCCCTTGCATCTGCTTTATAGACTCAGCTACCTTACTGATCTGAACAAGATCACTTTTAGCAGATCTCCTTTCTATGGATGCAACTATTAATAATATTACCGCAGCAGCCATTATTAGGACGGATATTATAATACCGGTCTTTTTAGTACGAGATCGTCTACTATCGCTATAAGAAGCCGTTTGAATCTCATCAGCACGACTTCCAACAACTGCCTCATCTGCTTCGCCCTGTACATCAGTTTGAATATCTTCTGCTTCCCCTGTAAGACTTTCAGCCTCAGCATGGTTTTCTACTCCTTCCTCAGAAGAATCATCAGACTTACTACCAATACTAGATAATCCAGACAAAATCTTTTTAATGCGATCTACAAATGTTTTGATATTAGAAGAGTCTTCAACAACCGTTTCTTCTGCAGTAGCTGCAATTGCTTCATCTGCATGGTCATCCGTTATATTATCATCTGTTGCCTCTGCCACATGACTTAGGGCTTCTGAGATGCCAAGGTCTTCCTCTTCAACTGTGACACTCGCTTGTCCATTTTCGGCCGGTAAACTTTCTGATTCATCATCAAGTTTCACTACCTCAGCCTCAGTGTCAATCACTTCATCTACTTGATCGTCTGTTTGAATATCCTCTGCCTCCGGACTTGGACTTTCCACAGTGTCAGGATCTTCAGCTTCAACTATAACACCAGTCTGTTCATCTTCAGCCTGTAAACTTCCTACTTCCTCCTCAGGCATATCTACCTTGTCCTCAGCTTCAATCACTTCATCTACCTGCTCGTCTGTTTGAATATCCTCTACCTCCGGACTTGGACTTTCTACAGTATCAGGATCTTCAGCTTCAACTATAACATCCGTCTGTTCGTCTTCAGCCTGTAAACTTCCTGGTTCCTCCTCAGGCATATCTACCTCAGTCTCTGCTTCAATTACTTCACCTGCCTGATCGTCTGTTTGAATATCCTCTGCCTCCTGACTGGGACTTTCAACAGTATCAGTGGCTTCAGATTTGAATATGATATCCGCTTGTTCATCTTCAGCCTTTAATTTTTCTGCCTCTTCTGTAAGCCTTTCTGTCTCAGCAGCAGCTTCGAGAATTGCTTCAGTCACTTCACCTGACTGGTCAACCGTATGCTTGGGTTCCGAATTCTCTGTGAGTGTTCCAGTATCAGTGCTTTCAACATCCACTTCAGTCGAATCCTCCACTTGTTGGTCTACTTGAAAGCCACCTTTCTCCTCTGTTTCACTTTCAGTTGTATCATAGGCTTCGACGACTGATTCTGGCACATCATCGGCTAGCTTGCCTGTTTGTTCATCCACTGCATCCTGACTTAGGTTTTCTGCAGTATCAGTCTCTTCAGAGTCAACTATGATATCCGTCTGCTCATCTCCATCAGAGTTTACTGCCTCAGCAATCTCTTCGGAAACTTCTTCAGTCACACCGTCTGTTTGTGGTGTCCTTAAATTATCTGCTAGTATCTCAGTATCAGTACTTTCAACACCCACCAGTGGAACATCTTCATTCTCTGTTGCAATTTCGGCGACACCAGGAGCTTCATCAACAGGCTCAAGCACATCATCTGCTGGCGTATCTGTTAGTATATCCCCTGTATCCTGACTTAGATTTTCTGCGATATCAGAGTCTTCAGCTTCAACTACGATATCCGCCTGCTCGTCTTCAACCTGAATACTTCCTACTTCTCCATCAGGGCTTACTGTATCAGCAACCACTTCGGAAACTGCGTCAATCTCATCGCCTGCCTGGTTATCTGTCTGTGGAATCTCCAAATCATCTGTGATGATTTCAGTATCGATGTTTCCAACATCCACCGCAGTCGAATCTTCCACTTGTTGGTCTGCCTGAAAGTCATCTTTCGTCTCTGTTGCACTTTCAGCTGTATCGTGTACCTCAAGGACTGCTTCAGACACGTCATCGGCTATCTTTCCTGTTTGTTCATCCACTGGATCTTCTGCGGTGTCAGGGTCTTCAGCTTCAACTACGATATCCGTCTGTTCGCCTTCAGTCTGTATACTTCCTACTTCTCCANCAGGACTTACTGCTTCAGNAACCTCTTCGGAAACAGCGTCAGTCTCTTCTCCTGCCTGATTATCTGTCTGTGGAATTTCCAAATCATCTGTGAGTATTTCAGTATCAGTGCTTTCAACGCCCATCTGAGAATCATCTTCTGTCTCAGTTGCAGTTTCAGTTGCATCAGGAGCGTCAACAACAGGTTCAGGCACACCATCTGTTAGTGTATCTGCTTGTATATCCCCTACCTCCTGACCTTGACTCTTTGCTGTATCAGAGTCTTCGGATTCAAACACGAAGCTTGCTTGTTTATCTTGCGTCTGTATACTTACTGCTTTCCCCCCAAGGTTTTCTGACTCAACAGCAACTTCAGGGAGCTCTTCTGTTACCACATCGGCCTGTGTGGCTTCCATGCCCTCTGTGATAGTTTCCGTATCAGGTTTTTCTGTATCTATCTCTTTCGAAATTTTCTCAGGTTTGTCTGTTTGATCCAAAGGAGTTTCAATGACAGAAGTAATATTGGATTTGACCTTTGGCTTTGCTCTGGACTTGACCGTTGACTTGGTTTTGCTCTTTGGCTTGGTTTTGGGTTTAGGCTTGGGCTTTGGTTTAGATTTCGGCTTAGCTTCTGTTGATTTCTGCTCTGTGGCTTCCTTTTCAGCTAACTTTGCAGTTTTCTTATCACTCTTTGCCTCAGTCTCTTTATCTGCTCTTGTTTTCTTCTTCTTTCGTTTTGCCATCTGGATTCTAACACGATCTATTAGCTATAGTAGTTAATTGAAATCTTATCCTTTATGATTATCTTGTCAATCAATTTATTGTTAATTGATTCAATTTTAAAGAGTTGTGGGTATCAAATGTTATTAGGTATTAGATCTGCAATGTGACGCTACCTCTTTTCACTTGACTTCAATTATATGTATCTTTATTATCCCGTTCATTCAAAAGTAGAGGAAGATTTGCTTCACTCCTGCTATGATGGCTCTGTTGGACTGGTAATACACCCTACATATATTGCGAATATATGTTCTTCTATAAAACCTTTACCCCTCTGCAGTTAAGAAGAGCAGCATGGGGCTGGAATCTGCAACAGCTGATTAAATGACTTTTGTAGTTTATCTTTATTAATTAAATTTTAAGGATTGTTATTATGAAAAAGAATAAAGCCGTTTTAACTACTTTCGTATCTATGTTGTTTTCTATAATATTTTCATTTCAATCTTTTGCCGAAGGTTTACCGACACATGCAGAGACCAAGGAGGCTTTAAAGAGTATCGTTGGAGANAAGAACGGTGGTTTTGGTCTTAATATGTGGGCAACGGTAGTTGACAGAGACGGCGTCGTAAAATCCGTGGTCTTCTCCGGTAATGATAGAGGAGATCAATGGCCAGGAAGCCGTATTATTTCAGCACAAAAAGCAAATACGGCAAATGCCTTCAGTCTCCCGGGGCTTGCATTATCTACTGCCAATCTTTTTGCAATAACCCAACCTGGTGGTAGCTTATTTGGCCTACAGCATAGTAATCCGATCAATACAGAGGTAGCTTATCGTGGGCCATCCGAAAATATAGGAACGTTAAATGATCCTATGGTTGGTTATAAGATTGGAGGAGTAAATGTATTTGGCGGTGGTTTAGCCTTATATGACAGAAGCGGTAAAATCCTGGGAGCAATAGGTGTTAGCGGTGACAGCGCTTGTGCAGACCACAATATTGCATGGAAGCTCCGCCACAAGCTCAATCTGGATTATGTCCCTAAAGGTGTCAGCTCTACCCAGGATGATAATATAGTTTATGACATAACTGACGGTGTTAGTGCAAGCGGATGGGGCCATTCAGAGTGCTCTCCCGATGCAACGGAAATAGCCAGAGAGTTACCGAAAACAGATCCTATACGTTCCAGCGAAAAGCAATAAGTTTCTACCTTTCTCCGGGTGGCATGTACAACATGTTGTTCATGCCACCCATATATCTAACCTTTTACTGAAAATTAATTTATGGATAGTATACAAATAATTGCAGATGAACTTAATCTGGCAAAATCAATAGCCAGCAAAGTCATATCCCTTTTTGCCGAAGGCAACACAGTTCCATTTGTAGCAAGATATCGTAAGGAAGTGACCGGTAGTCTTGATGAAGTTATTCTCCGTAAGATAGAAGAGCGCCACATCTACCTGAGAGAACTTATAGAGCGAAAGGAGACTGTAACGAAAACTATTATTGATCAGGGTAAAATGTCTCCCGAACTAGAGAAAACTATCCGTAATTGTTTGTCTAAAACAGAACTGGAAGAAATTTACCTCCCATTCAAACCAAAGAGAAGGACCCGTGCCACCATCGCCAGAGAAAAGGGACTGGAACCATTATCCCTGAAAATATTGAAAATGGAGGATGACTTTGATCCTGTTAACTCAGCTACAGAATCAATGTCTGGGTTTAAAGAGGTAGAGAGTGTTGAAGAGGCACTGGCCGGCGCCAGGGATATTATTTCAGAGACTTTGTCAGAAAACGCTGATTACAGGATCATCGTCTACAAACAGATGCATGAAGTAGGCCAATACACTTCTAAGGTAAAGAAGGAATATAAAGAGAAGAATACGAAATACAATATGTATTATGATTATCGCCATGCAGTGGACACTATCTCAAGCCACAACATGCTAGGCTTAAGACGTGCTGAAAATGAAGGAGTGATTACTTTCACTATTGAAGTACCGGATGAAGAGATTCTTATGAAGCTGAGAAACAGTATAATAGGGCATAAAAAGAATAAGTCAGCAGATATAGTATTAGAGGCGATTGAAGACTCATATAATCGTCTGATGAAAACATCAATAATCTCTAGGACACGTCTTGAAAACAAGGATAAGGCTGATGAGGAAGCAATAGAGACATTTGCATCCAATCTCAGTAATTTACTCCTTGCCCCTCCTGGAGGAGGACTGAATATTGTGGGAATTGATCCGGGCTTCCGTACCGGTTGCAAAATTGTAGCGTTGGATAATACCGGTAAACTCCTTGATGATGCAGTTATTTATCCCACTGAACCCAGAAAAGATTTCGAAGGATCTGCCAGATTGTTATATAGCTGGTTTAGCAAATATGATATAGAGTTGGTAGCCATTGGTAATGGTACCGGATCACGGGAAACAGATAAATTTGCACATTGGGCCCTGNACCAGGATGAAGCAAATGAGTTTAAGAAAAAAATAAAAGTCGTAATAGTTAATGAATCAGGAGCGTCTATCTATTCNGCATCTGAAGTTGCTGCAAGAGAATTTCCAAATAAGGACATTACAGTCCGTGGTGCAGTGAGCATNGCACGACGGCTGCAGGATCCACTGGCAGAGNTGGTAAAGATAGATCCGAAGTCCATAGGAGTAGGCCAGTATCAACATGATGTTCAGCAGAAAAGTCTAAAAAAGAAACTGGATGACGTTGTCGAAGACTGTGTCAACTATGTGGGCGTGGATGTTAATACTGCATCGAAGGAGCTACTCTCCTACGTTGCTGGTATCAGCGGCGGCCTGGCTGAGAATATTGTGAACTACCGTAATGAGAATGGTCTATTTTCCAGCAGGAAACAGTTCCTAAAAGTCAACAAACTGGGACCAAAAGCGTTTGAACAGTGTGCTGGATTCATGCGCATTCGCAATTCTGCCAATCTACTGGACAACTCAGCCGTCCATCCGGAGAGCTATTATATTGTAGATGCGATTGCAGAAAGTTTGCAAAAAAAACCTAGCGAGATTATTGGTAGTGAAGAGCTGGTTGAAGCGCTTGATCCTCAGACATTTGTCAGCGAAAAAGCCGGACTTCCCACAATAACGGATATACTGGAAGAGCTTAAGAAACCTGGTCGTGATCCACGCAAACAGTTCGTTACTGCCACTTTTGACGATTCAATTAATGAAATAGAAGATCTTGAATCTGGCATGGTACTGGAAGGAACGGTAACAAATGTGGCTAACTTTGGGGCCTTTGTGGATATAGGCGTACACCAGGACGGCCTTGTTCATATCTCAGAAATTGCCAACAAATTTGTCAAGGATATAAAAGGTCATGTGTCAGTTGGCGATATTGTCAAAGTCAAGGTTCTTGACATTGATGTCGAAATGAAAAGAATTTCTCTTTCTATAAAACAGTCTGAAAAGAAATGATACCAAGCCTGCTTCATGTCATTTCTACCCACCAGTACATTTAGTTAGCTGAGTGAATGATCCGTAACATTCCTGAATTGATATTTGTAGATGTTGACGTGCTGAAGAGTTGTCTGTCGAATTCAACAGTGTTTACTGCAGTTTTTTATCTACTTCTGTTAGTAATATTTCCTCAGTTAGTTTTGACTTTTCAATGTATACAAGCGTTGGATCTAAATCCTTAAGGCTTTTGTAATCTTTTTGAGAAAAGGCACTAATCATTATTACGGGCACATGCGCATACTCCGGCATCCCCTTTAGATACAAGAAAAACGTATCTCCTGTTACTGTATCCAGAAGGATGTCGGTAATTATCAAATCAGGTTTTTCCTGCTTCACCTTTTCCAGCGCTTCATCCCCATCATATGCACTTATAATATCATAGCCCTTATCATCAAGCATTGCTTTATAAAGAACGTGAAAAGGTTCCTCATCTTCTATTATTAGTATTTTTTTAGTCATGTACTCCCTCCTTCAATACAATAGTAAATATTTTATCTAGTAAAATATTTTTGAGCCATAGTCATTGTACTTAACAACCTATCCAGGTATCAACCAGAAATACAAAAACCGTTATGGTTAGATTGATGGAAGCGGTATAGGCAAAGTAAACTTAAAGGTAGCCCCCTTACCTTTCCCTTCGCTTTCGACCCATATTTTACCGCGATGTGCCTTTATTATTTTCTCGCAAATAGAAAGGCCTACTCCGACACCCTGACTATTTGTGCGTTCCTGATAAAACCGTTCAAAAATCTGATTTTGACTGCTCTCTGGAAGGCCTATCCCAATTCCTGTATCTTTAATTGCTACCTCTATATCATTATTCCTTCTTACAGCACTGATCTTGATTTCTCCTGATTCTGTATACTTAATCGCATTATCTATCAGGTTAGAAAGAACCCCGGCAACCTGTGTTTTGTCTATAAGAACATCAGGTAAGTTCTCTTGAAATACTGACGTCAGTATCAACTTTTTCTTCTCTGCTATTAACTTCTGTCCGGCAGTGATTTGATTTATTAATACTCCTAAAGGCAAAAGTTCTTTCTTGAAATCTAAATTGCCTGAGTCTATATCGGCTAAAGTCAAAATACTCTCCACCGTATCATTGATCCTTGTGATATTATCCCTTATTATTCCAATAAAACGGTCTTCTCCATCTTGATCTATCCTGACTTTTTCACCCTCCTGAACAGACCATTTGAGCCACATTTCTAAAGCCAGTCTCAATTGTGCTAATGGAGATTTCAGTTCATGCGATACGTCTTTGATTATATCGTCCTTCATCTTGTCGAGACTTTTCAATTCGCTATTACTCTCATATGATTCACTGAGTCTGTATATCATTAAATTGAAAGATTCACCGACCTCTTTTAATTCATCATTCCTTTTACCTATTTGTATAGGTTGTTTTAAATTACCAGTCGTTACCCTCCTGATACCACTTAACAAGTTACTCAAATCTACACTTATATTGCCTGACACTACAAGCGCAATTGTAAACGTTAAAAGCAGTGCTATGCCTCCAGATATTGCAAATATATATTTAATTTTCCTTAGTTGCAAATTTACGACTTCAACCTCTTTTTCTGATAAGATTACCCAATTCGTTTCGGGTACATACAGTGCAGTACAAAAAGCCTTAACGCCTCTATAATTGTCACATATACCAGAAAATCCCCTTTTTGAGGCGAGTGTATCACTCACCTGTATTGTCTCTATAATCTTACCGAAACTGAAATTCCCAGACTCACTTAAACCTGCGATCATTAACTTGTTACCATTCACAATATACATATCATCACCATATTGTTGCTCCAGAAAACCTTCATTGTCGGTTTGCTCTATTATTGTTTCAAGTATATCCTGAAGGATCTCACCCCTAACCTTTGTTACCAGAACGCCAAGTGGTTTGTGAAAGAATTTATCTGTCAGAATTGAGGAAAAGACTAACTCCAACCTACTATCTTGATCTTGGGAAGGCCTTAAGGCATCAGAAAAGTAAGAACCTCTTTGCTCTTGAAATAGGAATGGCCCCCTGAAGTAGTCTTCATCAGATTTGTCTTTACCAATTTGTTCCTGTGAGGTTGATGCGATAACCGTACCTATATTATTAAGAATCGCTATCTCAAGAATATCTGGATCCAAGTCCATCTTATTTACGGTTAAGTGATGGTTCAGCTCTTTACTAATCTGAGAATGTTCATGAGACTGATAAGATAACTGTTCAACAGAATCTCTGACAAAACCATCTGAACTAAAATCTGCAACCCTGAACCTCCTTTTTGACAATAGGAGATTCAGCTTCTCATTAAGATCATGTACCTCATACTGCAATTGTCCTAAAACATTTTCTCTAGTCTTGTCGCTAACGTACTTGTACACTATTCCCCCTGCGACACCTGATGGGATAAGCGAAACTAATAGGAACATATAGAAAAGTTTTACACCGAATCTTGTGAATTTCATTTCTTAGAAACTAACGAGTGGTTATCGGAATAACGATACTGATACCGCCACGCACATCTCCCTCCTTATATCCGAATGCATTGTCAAACGGATATCTCCTGTTTAGAAACTGCATTATTGCCGGCTTGATTTCAGTCTTTCTACCATGGCACTGTAGACAGGCTATTTCAACAAATATTGGTTTCATATATCTAAAAGATTGTTTTCCGTTTTTTTGTGTTATTTCACTATACCCACCGTTTTTTGTGTAACTATCTGATTCAAAAAAATTTAAAACCTTTTTTTCCCATTCATCAGGCTCATTGTTAAGATTCCNGACCTTAAGGCTTGTCTGTTTTATTCTGTATCCAGTCTTCAGNCTAAAGTCATTGGCTACCTGTGTACCCACAATAGCAGGAACNAAATCTTTAAAAACATAGTTTCCAGTGACAGGATCTCTATTAATAAGTTCCTGGTTCTTTGCGATGACATTTCTGATGGTAATCAGCATTTCTGACAGATTTTCCGACACGTGTAAATATTCTATATAATAATCTTTTATGTCTTCCGGTATTACAACGTTCTCGTTCAAATGTAAATCATCTTTGCCAGAATCTCCCATTTGAGTAGGTGGANCTACATCATTCTGATCAGCAAAATTATTATAAATATTAATGTTACATATTANAATTGCTAAAACAGCTGAGGAACATATTNTTTTATAAAATCTATAGCGCATCGTNTTAATCTCCAGGAGAATAACGGTTTTTTCAAATAGTTATTAATTCTATAAATATTTTTCAATTCAACTAAACGTGATCNCCTCTTCGAAAAAAATATTACAGGTTGTCGGTGTAAGAGCTAATAGACTTCTCGTGCATATAAGTACGAATTCTGACAATATGATCTTTGTCGTCTTTGTTTAACTGCTGAATTGTATCCATAATTTCATCAGAAGGCAGATGCTTCATAGCATGTTGAAAATGAATTTCTCCGGCATAAAGTTCTATATCAATAGCTTTGTAAAACGCTACTTCTCTTGAAGGAGGACTTTCTTTGTATTCGTCTATTAACAAATGTAGCTTATTGTTTGTATCGATGAGCATTCCCAAAGTCGGAAGTAAAAGTTTAGATGGAAACAAATCCACCGTCAAGAGCGTTTTTTTTGCGGTCTCAAGTAATGTGGCATGATTCTTCTCCTCACAAACAAGTTCAGACCAAAAATCTGAATCTTCAGGAAACATCTTGCTGAAGATTTCATAAATATTAGAAATATTATGCTCAAGCTTTATTGCTTCATCAATCAGTTGTGACAGCTGTTTATCCATGTGTAATTGCCTTTGAAATTTATCCATAGTTAAGTAGTTAGTTTTGCTTTATTGCCCATACGAATTTGCTCAATTTGGGGCAATATCGTTAAAGTCAATGTCCTTGACGTTGACACCGAGATGAAAAGAATTTTCGCATACTTAAAAAAACCTTACAGCTAAAGACTAGTGTCACACACCATCCCAGGTAGTAAAGCTTTGCTTAGAAAAAACATTTTCTTTCATAGATAGATAAACGTAATCTAATTAGGCCATCTACCATGAATTATTTTACAGTATAAGTAAAAAGCAATGTATACACAAATTACATACCAACATAATGCAAAATGAGAACAAAGACGTATACCATTATCTGTCAAATAGTTACAATTTTNAAAAAGAAGCAATTTTTCGTTTTGATACCCAAACATTATGCAAGCCTAACGAAATTTGTTAGGATTCCATAACAAACAGCTACTGTTTCAACTTGATAATATACTTATATTTATGTAACATCCTTTAAATTTCAACTGAGAGAAGCCGAGTGAACAACTTTAATTCTTGCGTAACACGTTTTAACGTGCCTAATAGGCACCGGTTTGATATATCAATTCGCTACAAAAATCGCATCTATGGTTTAGGGCAATTCACAAATCACCCCAACAGAGAAAGAAACTAGCATATATGGAAAACATAGATATATTAATCCACAAGCTAAACAATATCATTGGTCTTATTGAATCTTGTATTAATCGATTGAAGAACGCCGATGAAGATGCATTGAAAAAAAGATGGCTTTTTATGAAGGACGTCATCACTACTACAGGGCGAGATCGGATAGACAAGGAGATAGTGTTCTGTAAAAAACTGGAAAACACAACAGAGAAAGTATTTAAGGAGACATACATCAATAGCGGTGATCAACTCTCTGAAGCCGACAGATATTATAAGGCCATGTTTGATTTACTTGACGGAACGAATGGTTTTTCAGAAGAAAGCAGAGATATGACTTTAACTTATGGGGATAGACTGGTAGGAATTCTCAAAAATACAATAAATGAACTGAAGGAGTTAAAGATTGAAACACAATAAGAACAGAATCTTGCTCATTGATGATGAGCCCGGTTGGTGCACATTGTTAAAATCAGAACTTCAAGAACGGCTTTGACATTGAGTACGAGACAAATGCCAAAAATGCCTTAAAAGCGGTCAGTTCCTTTAATCCAGACGCAGTATTGCTTGATGTACTTTTTGGAGATACAAATAAGGGCAAATCTATTTTTAAAAGTATAAAAAATAGCTATCCTGATCTCACCGTTATTATGCTCTCCAGTTCAGTGGCAGATGAAGAGTTCATGCTTGAAGACTATCCGGGCTGCGCCTTTGCTTTTGCCAAAAGCCAGCTTAACTCCGGCAAGGATAGTGTTTATCGCGAATTTACCGAGAACATCAAGCGTGCTATTGATAATGCAAACACGACTTCAGATTCGATGCAAGAGAAGTTTCCATTTATTACCGGCAAGACCAAGGCAATGAGCAGAGTGTGTAAAGAAGTTTTAAACACAGCCACAACAAACGCTACTATTTTTATTACCGGAGAAAGCGGTGTGGGAAAAGGGCTGATTGCCATAGCAGTTAAAAATAAAAGCCGGCGAGCCGATAAGCAATTCATAACAAAAAGCTGTGCAGATTTCCCTAATGAGAACATACTTATAAGTGAACTTTTCGGACATGAGAAGGGAGCGTTTACGGGAGCAGATGATAGCCATATTGGAATATTTGAAGAGGCTGCTGGAGGAACTGTGTTTATTGACGAAATAGGTGATGCATCGCTGGAAGCACAGGGCAGGCTACTAAGATTCTTACAGGAGAAGACACTACGAAGGATGAAGGGATCAAAAGATATTAAGGTTGATGTCAGGATTGTCTTAGCAACAAACAAAGACCTTGATAGCCTGATAAAGACAGGAAAATTCAGAGAGGATCTGTTTTACCGTCTAAATCAGTATAGAATCCATATTCCTCCTTTAAGGGAAAGGAAGGCGGATATCCCAGATCTACTTGCTCACTTTATCAGAAAATTCAACGAGGAAGACGATAAGAACATTCTTGTTGAAACGAAGAAGGGAAAAAAAGATTGTTTACGGGCTGATGTGCTGGCTTTACTGAAGACACATGACTGGCCGGGAAACGTGAGAGAGTTTGAAAACACAGTACGACGTGCCATGATCAATGCGGGCGATTCCAATATACTGCAGACAGACTATTTTAACCTGAAAAGTAATAAAGAGAGACGTAAGCGATCTTTGGATATTGACGAATTGGTAGACGAAGTCTTTGATCGAAAGTGGCGAGGAAAAGATAAATGGATTGAGTTTACCAAAATGTATACTGCGAACGGTAGACGAAAGGAGATACTTCAAAAATGCGTTCACAGGTTAAAGAGCAACGGCCACAACGGCAATATCAGATATCATGACATTGCAGATTTATTTGGAATCACTGAGAATAATATGAGACAGCAGTTTCACACACTCGACATAGATTGGAAAAAATTAAAGAAGTTATAGTGCGGTAAGCCTGCAACCAGGTTTGAAGTGCTTAAAGTCAAAATAATAAAGTTCTGTTTTCAGGCCTTTATTATCCGGTTTTAAATCATAGAAATCCCACCATACCTCAGGCTACATCTGAGAACCAATTCAATCAATTCTGTAAGAGTTCAGACATGCCTATACGTATTACTTTTGTTATGAAACCATAACGTTTTTTGTTATGACTTCATAACAAAAGTAATGATCAAAACCAAACCCACCTCCTTATGTCATTACTGCGCACCTACTTAGAGTTTTACTGCCAGGAATAATATGTTGGCATATTGTTTGCGATTAACTATCTCATATGATAGCCACTTAACTTTTATTACTGAATAAAAAAACTGGAGGTGCATATTATGAACAAGGAAGAGAAACTAACACTATACGGAACCATAACCGGATTAACGCTGTGTGCCGGATTCCTGATATGGGTTGCTGTAGGATTCTATCAATACAATGGCTGATTTTCGCAGGATGACACTACTATGAGCATAATCGAAGTGTATAGATATTAATTTTTTATGCATTTAAAAGACTTAGAGTACCAATAACAAACTTCATATTACATACGTTTTAGATATGCGGGGCATTGGATAGTGAGTAAGAAAATAATGATAGTGGAGGATGACATATCGTTTCATTCTCTGTACGAAGCACTCTTCGATAATACAGGTTACCAAATCATCCATGCATATGATGGAAACGATGCATTAGGCATATTAGAAGAAGAAAAGCCTGATTTGATTATTCTTGATATGTTGTTAGACATGATGACGGGTGATACATTCTTCTTATACTTAAAAAATATTCCAGAATATGCAAACATACCAGTCATCATCTCCAGCAGCTACCCTCGACAAAAATTTAACAATTTAAAGAAAATGGATCCAACGCTTGTTATTCTTGACAAGATCAACATCACAGAAAAATTGATGGACGAGATTAATGTAAAGATCGGATAGAGCGGCCTCAACATTCCTATTCTAAAGTAAAAATTATTGCTTA
>JGI26244J51143_1000643_pt1 | contig 13735 bp, 14 predicted proteins | sample SaaInlV_150m_DNA_6_FD_51143 | JGI IMG/M metagenome (IMG submission 51143) | reverse complement strand
TCCTCAGTAACACTAGGTGATTCATTAGATGTCCAAATGGTCATGTCAACTACTGATTCTTCTGTAACACCAACTGTTGATCAAATTACAGTTGATATGGCAACACAAGGTGTATGGGCGCAAGCAAGTGTTGATCCTGATAAGTTCATGGTAATCGAAAGTGAAACTAACAAAGTGAGTGTTACCAATAACACTGACTCTGAAAAGACGCTGAAGATTAACGTAGGGATTTAGTAAACCCACTCTCCTTGTACTCTTAAATGCAGGGAGAGGATTAATAATTTAATGATAAATAAACATATTATAAGTTTATCAATCAATACTAGGAGTATATGTATACATGGCTAATATAGTATATCGAGCCGCTTTTATAGGAACAGCAACAATCGGTAGTATGGTTGCCCAATCCGCAAATTTTGATGCTATTATGCAGGATGGTGTAATATCTTATGTTCATCCAGTATCAGATAATACATTATATGCTGGTGCTGATATTTCTGCTGGTGGTGCAAAAACATCACTAAGAACAAGTTTAATTTCATTAGATGTTTGTAATCTACTAGCAACTGCTTCTACTGATATTAATGGAGTGACATTATTTAATGTTGATGCTACAGTAGCATCAATAGCTACAACGATTATCAATGGTAATGTTGAAGTGAGTTGTAACACTCAACTCACTTCAAATTCAATATTAAATCTATCTGCTAGCACTAGTCCAATTATCGCTAACGCGATATCTGTATCAGCATCTAGCGTTACTGGTGATGGTGCTGCATTAGTATTATCTATCAGTGATTTGGTTGATTGTGAGGGTTATATTACTCATCCAATTACCAGTGATTATACAGGATCAGCTCAATTTAACGGTTATTCTAGTAATAAATTAGAAGGTTCTTCTGATGTAGATGTATCTAGTGCGCTAACGGTATCTGCGACTGGTATAACTGCAGATGGTGCCGCATTAGCATTATCANATGTAACTGATGTTATTGGTTCTTGCTACAACACTCTTTTAGGGGTTGCTCCTGTTACAACAAGCTTAGATATTGATAATACAGTAAAACACAGTATCAGCGCTTATTCTGATGTAAATGTAAGTGGATTATCACTTTCTATATCAAGCATCACATCAGATGGTGCAGCTTTAGTGCTTTCTAATGTGACAGCAGTTCAAGCTAATCCAGGATCTGTAATAAATGCTGAGTCTGAAATAATAGCTAAAGCTATCGTTGATGTATCCACTAATCCAGTTAATCGTGATGTATATGCTAATGTAACATCAAACTCAAATTCTAATATCACAGTAGTGGGTATTATTGGTGACGGAGTCGGTGTATTCGTAACAGAATCAACTGACATTGAAGCAGTATCATATAATGATTCAGAAGGATCTGCTGATATAGATATACCTTCTACTATAAATAGTTCAGATGTAATCCCTTCCANTGAGATATTCTGTGAGGTTACTGTAAACGCTTCTGGTGTACACTTAACAGCGCCTAGCATCGTTGGATTTGGTGGATCATCTCTTATCACGAGTGGTGATGTTGAGTGTATAAGTCAAAATGAAATAAATGGTATTGTTGATATTAATACCACTAGCAATCTAGCAGGCACTTCATCTAGCATAATTCTAGCAACTGTAGAACCTATATCCGGCACTTCAATTATAGAATCTGTAACTGGTGTAACAAATAACGGTGCTGGAGTGTTTATATCAGATGTTACCGATATTAATATTAATGTTAATGTTATTAATAACTCAATCGCTGATGATGGTAGAATCATTTCATGCTTAGTTGAAAGTGATATTACAATCGTTCAAAATTGTAGTGGTGATATCAATGCTTCTGGTGTTATATTATCTGCATCTGGTGTATTAGGTGATGGCGCTGCTATAATTTTATCCAATACAACAAACACTGAAGCAGAATCATATTCCGCTATAACGTGTTATGTTGCAGTTGATGCTACTAGTATATATGTAGATCAAGAATTAATATCACAATTGAGTTTAGATGGTGTCGCTGAGATAACAGGATTAGATACAATTATATCTGTACCAGCTATAATTGGTTTTGCTGCTGGTGTATTTGTAAATGATGTTACAACCCTCGAAGTGAGTCCTACTGTTACAAACAATGCATCATCAACAGTGAATGCATCAGGTATAATGGATTCAGTATCAAGTATTACAGGTCCTGGTGCTGGTGTATTTGTGAGTGATGTTACAAATCTCAGTGTAATAAGTGCAATTGAATCTGATATCGGAACTATTGATATAATGATATCAGAGGAAGGTGATTTCATCACTGGGGAGGATGGAGATCAGTTAGTTCCGATTGATCCTGATACAGATATGAATATATCCTCATTCGCGTGGAATGATGCGGATGGTGATGTTGATGATATTATAGTTTCAGCAGCATCTGTATCTTCAGCAGCGATTTCTGGTGATGGTAGTGCGATAGTAATTACTGTTGGTGATGTTATTAACAGCACTGCTACTAATGAGATTGATGCATCAAGCGCTATAATATGTGACTCAGCAGAAGTGTTTACAGAGGCGATGATCATTATCAATGGTGGCTCTGTAGAAGTAACTTCAAATGGTGGTGCATTATCAGTAGCAGCAATTATCGGTAATGGTGCTGGAGTGTTCCTATCTGATACTGCTGAAGTTAGTGCGATGACAGGAATAACTAATTACGCTAATATTGCTATTGAAACAGAAGCGTTATCTGACGCTTCTGCTAACACAATCATCCAGGGATTCGGTGTTGTGACGGTAACTGGCGCTAATAATACAGTCGCTAATACAATATCTGAAGCAGCAGCAGTTACATTATCTGATGTAACGAATATAACTGCAATTGCTAATACTAACGCTCCAGTTATAAGTGATATCAAAGGATCATCAGTTGTAGCAGATTCTGAAGCGATTATTGTAGTTAATGGCGCAGGAGAAATTGATGGTTCTGGTTTAATTATAACAACATCAGCAATTTCCAATAATGGTGCTGCAATGGTTATGACAGATCTCGCTTCTATTGAGGGAGGAGCATTCGTCACATTCTATATGGGAGCAAATACTCCGATTGATGCTAATGTAGTAATCGAGACTTGGCCAACAGTCGAGGCTAATTGGAATGCTCTTGTTGATGTTGTTGGAGTTGATGGTACTGTTGAAACTGTTGGTGTTGGTGTGATAATCTCTGATGTAGTTAATGTTGATGCTGAAGCTAGTGTAGAATATTCCTAGGAGAATACTGATATCTTTGTAACAGAGGATGATGCTATTGTGTTAACCGAGTCTACAACTTAATAGTGTAACATTGTAAGGATTTAACCTATATATTATGAAGTCTGTTGATGATAAATTAAATGATGTGTTTGGATTAGAGGGTACTGATATGGTACCCTCTAGTCGTCACACTAGAGGTGTGCCTGCTAAGATAGAGGTTAACTCTAATCCAGATGATCGTAAACCAGATTCAGATGATGATTATACATTAGTTAGAGAGACTTTACATAACACCATCAATAGAGCTAACGACAGCTTAGAGGGTGCTATCGAGGTTGCTAAAGAGACTGGTAAGGCTAGGGAATATGAAGTCGTTGGTCAATTAATCAAAACTATCTCTGATGTCGCTGGAGATCTTATATCACTTCAAGAGAAGATGAATAAGATACAAGACGAGAAACCCAACACTGTTAATAATAATCTCAATGTCACTTTAACTACAACAGAATTGAATAAGATGTTAAAGAATGATAACTGAGAATCTTATCTCAGACACTATATTATGAGGATATTATGATAAGTAGTTATAACGGTAACGTTAATCTAAAAAAGATAGGTGAGAAAATAGAGTGGACTAAGGATATGGTGGATGAATATAGAAAATGTTCATCTGATCCTATACACTTCATTAAAGAACACTGCAAAATCATACACGTGGATTTAGGTCTAATCCCATTCAACTTATACGATTATCAAATTAATATGATTGGAGATATGTATGATAACCGTAATAATATTATACTCTCTACGCGCCAAAGTGGGAAATGTCATGGGATAAATACTACTGTAACAGTCAGAAATAAAAAGACTGGTGAAATAGAAACTATTACAGTAGGAGAATTATACGATGAAGCAGAAAGAGAGTTACGTACGGAGAGTGAAACCTAAAGAACATACTTGTGAGTTGTGTGGTATGCACATGAAGATACAAACGTACAGTCTACACTTCAAAAATAAACATGATATCTCATCTGAAGAGTATTTTAATACTCATCCACAACATCTTACTGAAACGTTTATTCCGAAAAATTACATAACAGTGATGGGTGTTGTAGTGTTAAAGGGTACCATTAAGAGTGTGCATACAAAGGTACCTTTCAGGAACATTACTCATTTAAAGCGATGGTTATTAGTACGTGCAATGAGTTTTCAGAGCGTTGTTGCATCATCATTTTTAGAAGATTCGTTTTACGATGGATACACTAATAGGGAGTGGTTGGATAAGTTAGGGGTTGTTTTGTCTTCTAAATTAAACCGACACTCTTATGATTATGCTGTTTTACGGTGGGACAAAGAAACCGCAGATGAGAAGTGGTTAATTAAAAGTGAATCGATGAAAGGTGATGCGAATCCAGCATATCAACACGGTGGTAGGTTATCTCCATTTTCTGATAAATTTTTCAAGTATATGAATAATGAGGTTAATTATACTGTAGAGGATGTGAGACGTAAGAAAATGAAAAGTGTTGTTGATAATCCTCAGAATCAACGTACACGTATTGAGTATTATTTAGATCAAGGAATGTCACAAGAGGAAGCAGTGAATGCATTAAGTAACCATCAAAGAACGTTTTCATTTGATAAGTGTATAGAGAAATACGGGTACATTGAAGGATACAATATATGGAAAGAACGTCAAGATAAATGGCAAAATACTTTAAACAGTAAATCTCAGCAAGAAATAGATCAGATTAATATGGTGAAGGGGACAGAGCGTGTTAATCAATTATTTCAATATAATCCAGAAATTAAAAATATCCCAGCAACAAAGAGAGGCACAGATTAAGGTATGTCATTTTCTAGTGTATAAAGAAGAGCAGCGCATCTTAAAGGAATATTCATTGAATAGAATAATAAATCAACATGGATTTAAAACAATAGAGGCATTTAATGTTATCGAATAATGTAAATCGAAAGTTTATATCTAGTTTAGATATTTCAGATTATGAAATATTAACAGAGGATGGGTATAAAGACGTTTCTCAAATCCATAAAACGATTGAGTATGAGAAATGGGTAATTGAACTTGAGAATGGATTCAAGCTTGATTGTGCTGATACACATATATTGATAGATGAGAATTATAATGAAGTGTTTGCAAGAGATTCTCTTGGAGTTATGTTAAGAACTCAATCCGGTTTATCTAAAGTAGTTTCTGTAATCAATACTAATGATATGGAGCATATGTACGATATAACAGTTGAATCAGAGGATCATACTTATTACACAAATTCAATTTTAAGTCACAATACATCAAGTGTAGTTGGATTTCTTTTACATTACATCTTGTTTAATGAAGATAAAACTGTGGGTGTATTAGCACATAAGATAGCTGGAGCAAGAGAGGTTTTAGATAGATTGCAATTAGCATATGAGCACATACCTAAATATCTCCAACAAGGTATCAAGGAATGGAATAAAGGTAATATATCACTTGAAAATAATAGTAAGATTTTAACAAGTGCTAGTAACGGAGCAGGAGTCAGAGGAAAATCATTATCAGTTCTATTCGTAGATGAGACAGCCTTTGTCCCGAACAATCAATGGGAAGATTTCTGGACAGGTACATATCCAGTAATCTCAAGTGGTACAGAGACTAAAGTTATTTTAGTCTCTACTCCAAATGGACTCAATCACTTCTATAAACTTTGGGTTGATGCTAAGGAAAATACATCATCATTCAATCCAATTGAAGTTAATTGGTGGGATGTTCCAGGACGAGATGAAAAATGGAAAGAGGATATGATCGGGGATATAGGTCAGCATCGATTTAATCAGGAGTTTGGTAATTCATTCTTAGGTTCCTCTAACACTTTAATAAGTTTAGATACTTTGCAACGATTAGTGTATAAACAACCTATCCAAGAAAAGGATGGACTGAGAATATTTAAACAACCTGAAGATGGTCAATTATACTTCATGACAGTTGATGTTGGGTATGGAAGAGGACAAGATGCATCAACATTCTCTATATTCAACATTACACAATTCCCATATGAGCAAGTTGCTACATACAAATCCAATGATATTTCTCCTATGTTATATCCTAACATTATTTACAATACTGCTATTAACTATAATAATGCATTCGTTTTAGTTGAAAATAATGATATAGGAAAAACCGTCTTAGGAGTGTTAAACTACGAACTTGAATATGAAGAATTAATCACTTTGAATGAGAATGGTAAACAGAATCCTGATATTGGTTGTAGAATGACTAAACAAGTTAAAAGTGTAGGATGCTCTAATCTCAAGGATATAATAGAGGCTGATAAGTTGATATTAGTTGATGATAATACTATACAAGAAATTAGTACATTCATCGGAAAAGGTAACTCATACGCAGCAGATCAAGGTAAGCACGACGACTCGGTGATGAATCTAGTATTATTTGCTTACACCCTTAAAACAAATATGTTTGAGGATTTAACAGATCAAAATTTCCGACAAAACATGTACGAAAATAGAATTAAAGAGATGGAAGAAGATATGATGGGATTCTTCTCGAGTGATCTTGAAGGAGAGGAAGATGATGTTGCTTGGTTGCAGTAAATACATTCTGAGTAATATATCATATATCTATATCACAGATTAGATCAATATTCAAATCAATGAAGATGGATGGAACAATAACTAAGAAATCATTTAATAGAAATAAATACCTTAAAACCAATTTCACGAGTAATGTGATAGGACAGAGATATAACAAGTTATACACTGAAGTAGGCTTCTATTTTCTCCCTAAATAACAATTACCTATTTTGAGAATGATAAATAATCAGTACAGTAATTTTTAATGAATAACACGGAGTATATTATAATGGGTTTTCAATTGTCGGCAGGAGTAGATGTAAAAGAAACGGATCTATCAACAACTATACCAGGGAGTGCTACATCACTTGGAGCAATGGTAGGAGTTTTCGGAAAAGGTCCTGCATATGATCGCACGATCATCACAACAGAAAATGAATTAGTTAAAGTGTTTGGGAAGCCAACAGACTATAATGCATCATCCTTCTTCACAGCAGCTAATTTCCTTCAATATGGTAACAATCTAACTATTGTTAGAGTATTAGCTACTGATGCAAGAAATGCGTCATCAGGAGCAGTTCACCCTCAACCAATTAGTAATGTTGATGATTATGAGAATTTGAAATCATCAATACCTGAAGGCTTTTATGCTAAATCGGTTGGTATTGATGGAAATAATATATCTGTATCATACGCTAATGCTGCTGAATTTATTGGTTGGGCACACGAGGATTTATTTGATAGTGCTCCAAATGCAGCAACTACCCAAGAAGTTAATCTTGTAGTTTTATACGATAGTGTCCCAGTTGAAACGTATACAGTAAGTCTTTTATCTAACGGAAAGGATTCTGAAGGTAATAATATCTTCATAGATGATGTTCTAATGAATCGCTCTGGTTATGTATACTCTATCGTTGGAGATGGAGATATTATTACTTATAGTGATCCTGATGCAGATTCTACTGATACATTAGCAGATTTCACATTAGCAGGAGGAACTGATGGACTAGGTCGTCCAACTACAGCATCCTGGATGTTGGGATGGGATGAATTCTCAGATCCTGAACAAGTAGATGTTAACCTTCTTCTTGCTGGTGCCGCTGCATCTGAGGATGTTGGATTAGCTTCAGATGTACAACGATATGTTGTACAATCAGTAGCAGAAGCTAGAAAAGATTGTGTTGCGTTTGTGTCCCCTCCAAAAACGATAGTCGTTGGACGTACAGCATCTGATGCGGTATCAGATCTACAGAACTGGCGCACAGGTCAAGGTAATTATACATCAAACAACTTTAATGTGAATAGCTCATATGGTATGCTTGATGGTAACTTTAAATATATGTATGACAAGTACAATGATAAGTATCGTTGGGTACCATTAGCTGGTGATATTGCAGGTCTCTGTGTTGTTACAGATAACCAACGGGACCCTTGGTGGTCACCAGGTGGTCTTACACGTGGACGCATTAAAGGTGTTGTGAAATTAGCATTCACTGCTAATAAAGGACACAGAGATCAATTATATAAATCTCCTTACGGAATTAACCCAATAGTAAGTATGCCAGGAAAGGGTACAGTGCTTTGGGGTGATAAAACAACTCTAACCAAACCATCTGCTTTTGATAGAATTAATGTACGTAGATTGTTTATTGTTCTAGAGAAGTCAATAGCAACTGCATCACAATACACTCTATTTGAGTTTAATGATGAGTACACTAGAAACTTATTTAAAGGAATGGTTGAACCATTCATGAATGATGTGAAAGGACGAAGAGGAGTATATGATTTCAAAGTTGTCTGTGATGAGTCTAATAATACTGGAGAAGTTATTGATCGAAATGAATTCGTAGCTGATATTTATATTAAACCAACTCGCTCAATTAACTACATATCATTAAATTTTGTTGCAACTAAAACTGGGGTTGAATTTTCTGAGTTATTCGGACAAGTTTAATCAATGATAACCACAAAATATCTTAAATTGACAGTAGGGTGTAGAAATCTTCCTACTGTCAAGGATGTTTTGAAAGATTATAGTATTAAACCAAGAGATGTTGTCACTATACATTCTGATGATTTTTTAATGTTGGGGGGATGTTCTAGAGTTGAGTTGGAATGCGATGAATGTAAAACAACGTACACTCAACCTCTGTATAGGTTATTAGAAGATGATAGACGGATTGCTTACTGTGGTTCATGTATGCACGATATTGGTTCTAAAAATACACGTGAGACTATTGCTACACAAGAATACAGAGATGATCATTCTAAACGAATGTTGAAATTCTTTGCTACAGAAAAAGGGAAGGATTGTAGTATTAGATCCGGAAAAACTTTTAGCGAGAATGGATCGATGTGGAACGCTAAAGGTAGACAGACGAAGCTAGAACGGTATGGGAATGCAAATTACAATAATCCTAAATACGGTTCTGAACATCCTAATTGGAACCCTGATAAAAGTGAGTTGCAGGAATATAAAGTTAAGGTTAGACGGGTAACTGAATCAAATGATTTGAGAGTGTTACCTAATTCAGATAAACCTCGAGGAATGTGTGGAGTTGATGGAGCATATCAATTAGATCATATTATACCTATATCTTATGGGTTTGATAATAATATACCTCCTGAAGTGATAGGAGGTATAACCAATCTACAGTTTATACCGTGGAAGGATAATTTAATCAAAAGTAATAAGTTTAATTAACAAAAACCTCCTAATTACTAGTTAGGAGGTTTTATTATCTGCAACACACAATCTATTTATTGCTGCTTAATTTCTCAACGATAAATAATACTATAAACAACTTTTTAACCATTAATATAGTATATACTAGGTAACAATATGAAGACTTATGATCAATTTTTAAATGAAGGTAAAACAATAAAAGTAACACCATCAATCAAAAAGAAAATTATTAAGGATATTAAGATTGCTGCTAAACACAACGATTTAGATAGAGATGATTTTCTTAATATAGTTTATTGGATTGAGAAATATAATGAAATGCCATCTAAAGAGAGTATTGCTTCTTTAGATTCAGCAGCAAGTGAGATTATATATGGTATTATATATAAACATACAAGTAAAGTGTATGTTAAAGATGTATATGGTGTAGAGATGTTATAATAGGTATTTGATATCAAATACAATATTTTGAATTTTAATGACATTTAACTGAGTGCAATCAGTATAATATAGGAAATTAACATGAGTTTTTCAATTAATGATTTTACATCAAATCACTTCCCAACAGATTTATATAGAGCTAATTTATTTCAAGTAGAGATTGATAATATCGGTCGAGATGGAGCTTCATTTGTAGTTAAAGGGGCATCTATTCCAGGTTCTACAGTAGAACCTGTTGAAGTTCCGTTTATGAATCGAGTTGTAAAGATTGCTGGAGATAGAACGTTTGAAGATTGGACTGTTACTATTTTAGCGGATCAAACTTTAGCTATTCGTGCTGATGTTGAAGGTTGGTTAAAAGAACAATCGAGTCACGATAATATTAGTGGAGCAGCTCCATCACAATACAAACGTACTATGAAAGTTAGACCAATGGATCGTAACGGGGTTGTTGTTGCAACTTATACATTCCACGGAGCTTTCCCCACTACTCTAGATGCTATTGATTTAGCTTGGGGAACAGATGGAGCACCTGCTGAGTATGGTGTAACATTTGCATACGATTATTGGGAAGTGTCTTAACTATTATTGAATTTATTACATTATGAATATTTTTGAAGCTATTGGGGATAAACTATCCAAACGAATGGGAGGTGTAAAGAATACTAACCATTCATTTGTATCACCTGATGTAGATGGTTCTATAGCAATAGACGCGTCTGATTTTAACGTTTCTCAGTTTGATATTAATGCTACTTGGAAGAATAGTGCAGAGCTTATTAAACAATATCGAGTTATAGCTAATACACCAGAAGCTAATACCGCAATCGATGATATTATAAATGAAGCTATTGTATTTGATGTTAATCAAGATTCAGTATCCATTAATTTGGATAAGTTAGAATTACCTGAAAATATCAAGGATAGTATAACAAGTGAATTTTTTAATATTCAAAAAAAGTTCGATTTTAATTATAACGGAGATGAGATATTCCGGAAATGGTATGTGGATGGTCGTATATTCTTTCATATTATAGTCAACGATAGTAATCTTAAAAAAGGTATCACAGAACTCCGTTACATAGATTCGACTAAGATTCAACTTATAAAAGAAGTTATTAGAGAAAAGGATGAAAATCAAGTTGATGTTGTAAAAGAGGTTAAAGAGTATTATCTATATACTGATGATATAAATGGACATTCAACTACACTTCAAATTGATCCAGCATCTATAATATACGCAGATTCAGGTATATTTGATGATAATTCAAATCAAGCATTATCATATTTACACAAAGCTATTAAACCTCTTAACATGCTTAATATGCTGGAAGACGCGACTACAGTATACCGTATAACAAGAGCTCCAGAAAAACGTGTGTTTTATATTGATGTAGGAGACTTACCTAAGACTCGTGCTGAACAGTATATGAAGAGTATTATGTCTAAGTATAAGAATAAAATGGTATATGATTCTAATACTGGTACTATCAATGGTGCTAAACATACAGTTAGTATGCTTGAGGATTTTTGGATTCCTAGACGATCTAGTTCTTCAACTACTGAGATTGATACGCTCCCTACAGCATCAGGTGATTACGGTTTAGATGAGTTATTATACTTTAGAAAGAATGCTTATAAAGCACTACACGTCCCATCATCTAGATTAGAAGATGGAGCAACTTATGGATTCGGTCGTCAAAGTGAAATCGCTCGAGATGAGATTAAATTCGCTAAATTTATAAACAAACTTAGAAAGAAATTCTCATTAATATTATTTCAAGCTCTCCGTGTCCAATTAGTGTTGAAAGGTGTGATAAATAAAAATGAATGGAAAGGTATTAAAGAATTAATCAACTTCGAGTTTATGGATGATACTTTCTTTGTTGAGTTAAAAGAGAGTGAAATTCTCAAAGAAAGGTTGGAAGTGTTATCTAATATGACTGATTATGTTGGTTCATATTACTCTCATGATTATATCAGGAAAAAAGTGTTAAAACAATCTGAACATGATATAGAAGAGATTGATGCTAATATCAAAGATGAGCTTAATATAAAACAATATAAAGGAGATGGAGATGGATATTAAAGATTTAATCAAACATAGTAACAATAAAGCGGCATCAAAATTTAAAGATGTGTTCTCTAGTTTATTACAAGATCGCATTTACAGTAAAATTGATGCTAAACGGCCTATAATTGCAAAGACTATGTTTACAGAAGTTTCTGGTGATAAAGAGGCTTATCAAGCTTTTTTTAATAAAAAATTAGAGAAGTTTGGAGTAGAAAGTCAATCAGAATTGTCTAAAGAAGATAAAGATAAATTCTTCGCTGAGATTGAAACTGAATGGACTGGAGATAACAAGTGAAATCTTTTGAGAGCATTGTCAATGAACTTAAAAAGAAACGAGTCGTTCGAAATGGTAAAATAGTTAAGAAGATTGTTTGTCCTGCTGGTAAAATAGTTAAAGGGGGAAAGTGTGTAACACAAACAGCAAAAGATAAAATTACAAGAAAGAAAGCTGCTAAAAAAGCAGTTAGATCTAAGCGTGGTAAGAGTTATGCTTCTAGCAAAATACAAAGAAAAAAATCTAACAGAAAAGGTAAAAATTTATGAGTAGTTTATTTAACGCTGCGGCAAATGTCATTGAAATGGATAAAGTTGATGTTAAACAAGTTGTGATGCCGTCTATCATTGAGGCTGCATGGGTAATGTTTAAAGCTGATGATGATGACTTTTCAATGGATTTAATGGATAAGTTTGATGATATCGAGTTTTCAGGTAACTGGATGGTAGCTTCAACTAAAACATATAATAATGTTGTTAAATTAGCTAAGAAAGAAAATATGAGATTGGAGAAAAGATAATGTTACTTATAACAGAAGAAATGTCCAATCAAACTCTAATTACAGAATCTAAAGACAAAGAGTTGTATATTAAAGGAGTGTTTGCGCAATCAGATGTTTCTAATAATAACGGTCGAATATATCCTAGAAAAGTTATGGAAAATGCTCTTAATCAATATCGTTCAGAGTGGATTGATAAGAATAGAGCTATCGGAGAGAATAATCACCCTCAATCACCTCAACCTGATATGACTAATGCATCTATCCTTATAAAAGAAATGATATTCTCTGGTAATGATGTTGTGGGTAAAGCTAAAGTGTTAAATACACCACAAGGTAATATTCTAAGAGGTCTTATCGAGGGAGGAGTGCAAGTTGCAGTATCTACTCGAGGCACAGGATCAATCAAAAAGAAAAATGGTATCAACGAAGTACAAAATGATTATCAAATTTTCGCAGTTGATACAGTGTTAAATCCAGGAGCTCCTTCAGCATTCGTTCAAGGTATAATGGAAGGTAAAGAATGGACTATGGGTATTAACGGTGAGATGTTAGAGGTAGATGCGAAACGGTTAAAATGTCATCAAGAATTTGTGAATAAAATAGTTAAAGCTAAAGGTATTCATGAAGATATAATGTTTAAAGCTTTTGAGAGTATAATACGTACTATTTAGTGTATTTTTAAAAGATAAATAATATTACGAAGATAGGTTTAGATTGAATATTAGTATAGTTGTTCAAAATAGAACATAATTAAACGGAGATGTTATGAAAATTAAATTAGAAAATGGTTCTATTTTGGAACTGAAAGATGGTCAGTATATATCAGAAGATGGTGAGACTATGCTATCTTTAGATGAGGCAGAGCAAGCAATACTAGACGGTAAAGTTGAAATTGTTACTGAAGATGATGAAGATGATGA
>JGI26244J51143_1000642_pt1 | contig 13736 bp, 16 predicted proteins | sample SaaInlV_150m_DNA_6_FD_51143 | JGI IMG/M metagenome (IMG submission 51143) | reverse complement strand
AATGTTGGAAATTTTGGGCTGCCGCTGATTGAGTTTCGGCTAGGAGATGCATCACGCACTCCGGCGACGATATATTTTTTGGCGATCGTTTTTATTTCTTTTGTGATTTGTGTGGGCGTGGCAAGCTGGGCTCGTAGCGGCGGTGTGACTGCGGTTTTTTCCGTTTTTAAAACGCCGGCATTGCTGGCCTTGATTCCGGCACTGGCTTTCAACATATCAGATGTTGAAGTGCCGATTTTTCTGTCACGTCTGAGTGGTTTGCTGGGACAGGCGATGATTCCGGTGATGCTCATTACTCTTGGAGTGCAGATGGGCGAGATCGATAAAATAAAGATAAACTTCAACGTTTTTGCTGCGAGTACTGTACGTTTGATAGGAGGACCTGTGCTGGCGCTGCTGCTGGTACCGTTTTTTGGTCTTGAAGGAATGGAACGCAGTACTGGAATTCTTCAGGCAGCTATGCCTGCGGCTGTACTGGCATCCATCATTGCNCTGGAGTACAAGCTCTGTCCGGAATTTGTCACCACAACCGTGCTTTTTTCCACGCTTTACAGTGTTCTAAGCTTAACTATAATTCTGACTCTGATTTGATTCCACAATTTAAACATGATCTGCATTGTGCTGAACTACGAGTAAAAGCTGGCCTTCACCGATACTTACTGTGACAGGATTGGAGNNNACCTGATTTGAAACTCCGGAAGGCGATTTTCCGGGCAGCAAAGCATGATTGTTCAATTCAAACTTTAAGCCCTGTGAAACAACGCCCTGAGCACCGCCGAAGAGAGGGAGCAGTGAAAGAGTCGTACCGGGAGGGAGAGTCTCTTTCCATGTGTCCAGGATAAACTCCATGCGTTCCAGTGGAGTCCAAATGATGAGACGTGCACGTGGAGCATACTTAAACAGAATTTCCAGGTTGGAGAGGAACTGATCTTGCCGTCCACCGTCTGCGCCAAGCAGGTTAATTTCATTAAATCCAAGTTTCAGGCAATGTCGAACTGCTTTGTCTGCATCATTGGTGTCCTGCTCTTTGACATGAAAGAGTATTTTTTCCGGAAGTTGTTTTTGCACATCCGGTTTCAGGGAATCGAAATCTCCTACCACTGCATCAGGTAGCAGGTTTAAAGCAGGCAGCAGATTTGCGCCGCCATCAGCGGCTACCCGATAATCAGCTGCCCGCCATAACTGCTTCAGCAGTGCCTGAGGAGGAGGATTTCCGTTACAGATAATTAAGGCCTTTTTAAACGGCCTTTCTATTTTTTGTTTTTCAATTTGACTCATCGAGCTGACTTTATGCAAGAACTATTAAAATCTTATCCTGTTGTGGCGAAACTTCCTGTTATCTGGGGGGATATGGACTCTTTTCAACATGTAAATAATGCAATTTATTTTCGCTATTTTGAGAGTGCACGTATTCAATATTTTGAAGCACTGGGCTGGATGGACATTGTGGATAGCCTGGGAGTCGGTCCTATTTTAGGATCAACCNCCTGCCGCTATCGAATTCCTCTCACTTATCCGGATACTGTTTATGCGGGTGCTAAAATAACGGAAATGCATGAGAAACGTTTTACNATGGAGTACCTGATTGTCAGTGATCAGCATCCTGAAACGGTTGCGGAAGGTACCGGTATTGTGATTTGCTATAACTATAAAAAAAATCAAACTACTCAGATTCCGGAAGTTGTTCATCAAGCAATAGAAAAACTGGAAGGACGAAAATTTTGAGATAGCAATATTTATTCTGCAGGAATCTGCTTTTTAAGGTATGCTCTCAGTGGATTCAGGCAGATAAAAAACAACCTCGCCTGTACGTACCAAACCCAATTGTTTGCGGGCAATCAATTCAATATAGGCAGGATTTGTTTTCAGCGCAACAATTTCCTCTNTCATCAAGATCTTCTCAAGTTCCATTGAATCCAGTTTTTGAACAAGTACTTGTTCGTGTGCTTCCAGCCTGTTAGTTGCTAAAATACCATAACTTCCTACAACAGAGATCAGNAGCATGACCGCGCCAAANCCNGCAATTAAAACCATGGTAAACAGTGAACGCCATTCTTCAGACTCTTTTGCCAGACCAACTGTATTCTCTGGTGATTTAGGCGGTGAAAACAACCCGTTTACGTAGAGAATTCGGTCGTGGTTCTTCAACCGTTTAGCTTGTACGACGGGCCGGCTTTGCTTATTCAGGCTATTTTTGGCAGTAGGATAAAGCATTTTTTACATTAATAATAAAACACTGCAGACANATACAGCAGCTAAGATAGCTAAAATTAAAAATCAGGAAGCTGTTTGTTTTTGTGGAAGCTCCTTGAAAAGGGTCTTACACTGTGCTTCTAATTTGGCACCTTCATGAATTAACAATTGTCCGGAAGGNACCTGCATCTCCCCTTGAATAGTTGCGGATGGAATCACTTCNAGGCGTTTGTGGGCCAGTAGATCTCCAGCCACTTTTCCGGCAACCAAGATGGTATTTCCTTCTATTCTTCCATTTACATTACCTGTTACTGCAATAACAATTTCCTGGTCTCCGGAAACAGAACCATTGACAGTTCCACCGACAACAAGTTTCTTCTTCGCGTGGATCGTACCTTCCACAAATAAATCCTCACCAAGGAAGCCTAGGCCTTTGCTTGTTGCAGTATTTTGGTTTGACATGCTGGTTTGTTTGCTAGTAAATCAATGCCGATAAAGACGCTGGTCAGGATTATATCTGGTCATCGGCAGTAAGGGGTTTGTACGACGCCCATTGATGATCATTTCATAATGTAAATGCGGACCTGTACTGCGTCCGGTGCTTCCTACCAATCCTAATAAATCTCCGCGTTTCACCTTCTGTCCGCGTTTTACTTTTAACTTCGAGAGATGGGCAAACCGTGTTCTGTAGCGTACCGATTTATTCTTTCCTGGAAAAAATCCCCTGCCGTGCAGTAGTTCTACNAGCAAGCCAAATCCGCCTTTACGACTTGCAATTCTGACAACTGCATCCGCGGGAGCATAAACAGGAGTGCCTCTGCGTGCTCTGAAATCAATGCCGCCGTGAAATTCNCNTTTCTTCGTGAANGGATCCACCCGCATACCGTAACGATCAGATAAGGCCCTGCTGCGTATTGGAATCGTAGTGGGAGTTTGTCTCCAGATACTCAAATTCCGTGCTATCAACTGGTTCAAATCCTCCAGTTGAGCAACTGTTACATCGTAATCATCAGAATTGCTGTAGAGAAACTGACGTAAATTCCCTGAACTTAACAGTGCCTGNGGTGAGTCAAGTGACAAACTGTCTAAAATTGTAGGTCCACCTCGTCCTGTTTTTGTCTTTGTTCGTTTGCTTTTAGTGATTTTACTGAGCTTAATACCGGTAGCTTTACTAATCTTCTTCGTCAGCAGAGAAACAGTTTCCTGATTTACTTTAAGGAACTCCATATGCTCAGACAAACTCTGTTCAGTTTCAACTAACTGTCCGCGTAATTGCTCAATTGTATTTGCCTGCTCTTCAAAACTTCTGCGTCGTGAATCAAATTTTTGCAAAGATTGATTAAAGGCCACAAAATCATCAGCTATCTGCTCCAGCCACAGCATCGTCTGTTGTGGATTTGCCTGAATATTGAGATTTGGCGCGCATTGGGTTTCAAGTGTCTGACAAATAAAATTATGTAATTCATCCAATTTGTGGGTGTTTGAACGAAACAAGGCGGTATGTTTTTTATACATTACATTGCTGTTCTGCTCTGCCTGTTTCAATTCTTCTACATAATCTTCAAGAAAGGTAATCCGTGATTCACGCCCATCATAGAGATCAATCCGTTGTTGATAGGCAACCTGACTCTTCTCCTGCTTTTCAAGTAACTGGTTCTGATTTGCAATAGTTTGGTGTTGTTCAAAAAACTTCCAAGCTAATGCAGCAGCTCCGAGCATCAAAAGCATCAACAAAAAAAACAGCAGTTTCTTCCCAAAGTGATACTGGCTTACACCAACATCACTATCTTTCAGTAGTAGGATTGAAAAGTTGCTCATGAATTTATATTCATAGAAAAAGATTAAAATTAATCTGTCATTCTATCATAAGCATAGTAGAACTACAACCTTGTCAAACCTTAAGCAGGGCTGAGTTACAGAACAACTGCAATTAATTTCATGCTCCCTTACACCCTATCCTGCTAAAATCGTGCAAAAGTGAAACATTGCGTAACTTACTATGATGATCAGCGCTGAAATTTACAGTAGATAAAACACCACTCTTAAACATTAAGTAAGAGCGGCTGCAGTTCTTTCCAGTCCGTCAAACCTTCTTTGGTCAGTCGTTGGCAGTTTGCTCCATTGTATGAAAATATAATTCTGTATCAGGACGTATTAATTTATTTCCGGTTTCACCTGCTTGTATCCGGTTGCGTACAAGCGTGTTTACTTTAAGAATTTCATAAACCGGAATGCGTCCGGAATATCCTGTTCCTCTGCAACGCAGACAATTTTTGTCAGTTTTTCTGGTGAGCGTTTTTTCAGTATTATGATGTGAACAAAGACGACGGACTAGTCTTTGGGAAACAATAACAGTCAGAGTTTCTGCTAATAAATCAGGTGCAATTCCAAGGTTCAGCAGGCGCTGAATTGCAGTCACGGCATCATTGCTGTGAAGTGTTGAAAGGACCAAATGTCCTGTAAGCGCGGCTTTTACCGCAATGCTCGCTGTCTCCTCATCTCTTATTTCACCAATTAAAATAACATCGGGATCCTGACGCAGAGCTGCACGTAATGTCTCTGCAAACCCCAATCCCTGTTCAGGTTTGACGGAAACCTGTGTGATACCTTCTATATGATATTCAACGGGATTTTCGATAGTCAGGATGTTTTTTTCTTGTGAATTTAGTGCATTAAGTATCGCATAGAGTGTGGTTGTTTTTCCGCTGCCTGTCGGTCCAACCATGAGGATCAAGCCGTTTGGAGCCTGACTTGCCTGATAGAGCATTTCCAAATCATTTTTGAAAAAACCGAGCGCTTCCAATTTGTGCTGTACAGGTGTTTGATCCAAAAGCCGCAGCACCAGTTTTTCACCTGATTGTCCTGGCAGTGTCGAAACTCTAACGTCAAAGTTACGGCTTCCATTTGAGCGGTAGGTGTAGTGACCGTCTTGAGGCCTCCGTCGCACAGCAATGTCCATTCCTGCTAATAACTTTAAACGCGATAAAATCAGTGGGTGGAAACTCAGCGGTATTGAAGCAGCATCGTGCAGGTAACCGTCAATACGGTATCGATTCGAAGTTTGTTTTTTTCCGGTTCAAGATGAATATCGGAACATCTGCGGGAAATTGCCTCTTCAAATATTTGCTGGATTCTGACTGTTGCAGAAAAATTTCCTTCCGTGGCAGGTAATTCTGAAGTTTCAAGCAGAGCCTCTATTTGCTGCTGTTGAGCTAAATGCCAAAAAACAGGTTCACCCAACTGAAAGGCAACCTGATTCATGCTCAACCAATTTGACTGCACTGACAACAGCCCCGCACACTTTGAACCAAAACGCATGGCCAAAATACCTGTGCGTTCATAAAGTTGTTTTGCTAAAAGGGTTTTTTCGTGATTTTGGACTTCATCACGTGTGTTGGACAGCAGAGGGAGTCCATAACGGTTTGACAAATTTCGCAACAGCTGGGATTCATCCAGCAAATCCATCTGGATCAAATGCCGTATTTTCTCCAGTTCCGAGAGGTTCAGGTAGGTGCTGCCTGTTTGCCGCATTACTTCCGGATCCAGATCTTCTTCCTGCACCAGTTCATCCAACAAGCCCATTGCGCTGCTCCACTAAATGTGCGCAGACAAAATGTCCACGTTACAGTTTAGTTTTAAATTTAGGTCATGGTACTACCAATACCCTATTTTTATAGCGTAGGTCAATACTTTTTAATCCTGGATGCTGTTTGTCGAGGACAGCATAGATATTTTGGAAGGTTAGTAAACGTTCTCCGAAATTGCGACTACCCATCTGGATCGTCAGCGGAACAGTACGTAAAGGTTCTGGTGAGCCTGGTTGACGATAAAGACATTCAGCGGCCAGTTGATTTTTAGATTGAGGGGATCTGAAATATCAATGTGAATAGGCTGGGTAGTCCAGTCGACGATTCGGAATTGACTTTCCTGCTTAAGCTGAGTTTTAGGCAGTTTAAATTTTTGCGCTGCAGTCATTTGCTGAAATGTTGCCAGAAATCTTAATCCTCTTTCCAAAACAGGTGAATCCAGACGTGAACCCAGCGTGAACGACTGTACAGTCAGACCATCAATAAGCGGTAATTTTTTGTGCGGGGAATCACGCAGTACATCAATCGGCAATTGTTTGAGTAGACGTTGATTTTTACCAATCAGCACATACTTGGTTTTTGACAGTGATGCAGGTGAAAAAATATTATTTTCTTGTGAAATTTTAAGCACTGCAACTGGCTGATACTCAGTAAGCCTAAGGTGAATTTCATCAGGAAATTTTCTACGGATGTCCGCTTTTTTCACGATAGGATGTGTCTGCAGACGTTCCGCGAGTCGGTAGGGTTCTAGGTCAGATAAATGCTGCCCTTGACGCAGTCCGCTCATTCTCAGCACATCAACATCGTCCAACAACTGATTGCCTTTAATCAGCACCTTTGTTAGTGGTTGTTGAAAAAATGTCTGTCCAACCCAAATGCTGCCTCCGGCCAACCATAAAATAAAAACAAGACCGCAGATTCCAATAAATTTTTGAATCAGCCAGCGTATTTTCATGCGCAGGAAAGCCGGTTCATTTTCTACAAAATACGTTGGTAGCCAGGAATTTCTGTTAGCCGGTTCTGCTTTCGGTTTGCGAAGTTTTACTGGAAGTCCTGGGATGGGATTACTACGGTTTTTCCGGAAACTTGTTGAGGATGTCCGAAGTCTACGTACGGCGGGTCTTCGATTCGATTGTCGTTTGAGATCCTGCATGGAAAATCAAAACTTGCAGTTGGAGTAAGGCAGTTCAGTTTTATCAGTCAGGAAAGTTAAAGGTTGCGAGCAAGCACTTTAAATTCAACTGCTGAAATTTAGTTATATACTGAACTCTGCAGGATTTGAACCTCGGGCTCCAAATAAATAGAATGCTTGCTAAAAACAGTTTCCCGGACGGTGTCGATCAACGCTAAGATATCTGCAGATGTAGCATTCCCAAGGTTCACAATAAAATTTGCATGGATCGGACTGATTTGAGCAGCGCCGCACATTTTAGCTTTTAATCCGGAATCTTCTATCAAACGCGCTGCAAAATCACCAGGAGGATTTTTAAAAACTGAACCGCAGCTTGGTTGATTGTAAGGTTGTTTTGCCATCCGGAATTGCTGACATTCGAGCAGTTTTTTTTCAACGCTTTCCGGATCAGTTTGCTGAAGTTGAAAAACGGCACGGGTGATGATTTTTCCAGAATTACCATTAAGTTCTGAAAAGCGATAACGAAATTCCAACTCTTCCCGTGCAGAAGTGTGTAAATTGCCTGCCATGTCCATCCACTCCGCCTGCACTAAAAATTCCGCAGTTTCACCTCCGTGTGCACCGGCGTTCATGGCAACCGCTCCACCGATCGTTCCGGGAATACCGATTAAAAATTCCATCCCGGACCATCCTTGAGTTACACAGCGTTGAGCAAATGTCACATCGGCCAGTGCAGCACCGGCGGAAACTCCATTATGGTTACAGGATGGATTGTTGTTTTCGAGGGGCTCCCAACTTTTGAACTCTCCGCTCAAATGCAGGATTATTCCGGGCCAGAATGTGTCTGGAATGAGCAGGTTGGAACCTTTACCAAGGATAAACCAGGGGATACGGTTTTTGCTGATGAAGGGCAGTAAAAAACTTAAATCAGCGACATTGACTACGTCAATCAAGCACTCTGCTACTCCGCCGATACGCCAGGTATTGAAACGTTTCAGAGATTCTTTACGCCGTAAACGTGAAGTTAGAGGAGTTTTCTCTAGCGTCTCCAGCCATTCCGGTTGCTCCTCGTCTGGCATTATTCTTCCTTAATATCTATATTTTGAAGGATCAGAATTGTCGGCATATTCCTCACCTGGACGTTTTGAATAGAGCTCTTCTAATTTGTAATACTTGCGTATTTCCGGATGAAACACATGCAGGATAATGTTTCCGTAATCTAAAAGCACCCAGTTGCCTTCCCGCTCACCTTCGAGTCCCAGCGAAATTTCTCCTTCATGCTTTAAATGAAATTCCACATTTTGAGCAATACTTCTGCAGTGTAACTGTGAGCGACCCTGGCAGACTAACAGATAATCCGCCAGACTGGAACGATTCTTTGCATCTATGAAAACGATTTCTTCGGCCTTTTCGTCACTCAGTAATTCCAATATCCGTTTGATTAAAACTCGATCCGAGTCATCAGCAATTGCTTCTTTCAAATCTATTTCAGTGGCGTCAAGTCCAACTGAGTTATCATTTTCTGAATTAATATTCATTTTTTTTGTTTGAGTAAGTGTTTAGTTTTTGTTTTAAATTCAAGATAAAGAATTATAAATGCAGTCATCATCATAGTCTAAGAATGACAAATTGTCATTTCAACATCAGCACAATTTATCATAAAAAATGCTGACAGTTTTGTTAAGCTGCGCTAAATAAAAATTTTCTGCATTTCTGTAAAGCAAAAAAGTTTGAGTTATTTACAAGATTTGAAAAATTAACCGACTAGTTTGTCAACCTTTGCTACTTATAAATTTACGGCCCTGCCAAGTGTTTTTTGTCGCCAGGTAATCGTCAATAAATTGAGTTGGCCGCATTTTTTCACGTGTCCATGCTGGTGCAATCAACTCATCCCAGCGTGAAGCGACTGCTGCCAGACGGTGCACGGCAATTTCCGGGGAAAGGTTTTCAAGAAATATACTTACTTTACGTGTATATTCTTCCAACTCTAACGGTACAAAGCGGGATTCGCGATAGAGCTTTTCCAGTGGAGTATTCCTGAGTACATGCAGATTGTGTAACTTTACTCCGTCAACTCCGTGTGCTGATAAGATTTCCGCGGTTTCCCTGATTTGCTGGTCAGTTTCGCCCGGAAGACCAAACATCAAATGCACACATAAATTCACTCCGGATACTGTTTTCAGTTTGCGGATTGCCTTTAGAGAAGATGCACTGTCGTGTCCACGAGAAAGGAAAAGCAACTGCTCGTCATCAAAAGTCTGTACTCCAAGTTCCACTGAAAGATAATATTTCTGCGCGATTTCAGCAAATTTCCGCAGCACCCTTTCAGGCAAACAATCCGGACGGGTACCCACCACCAGTCCTACAACATCCTTTTCTTCTAAAGCCAGTTGATAGAGAGATTCCAACTCCTTAAAACGGCCAAAGGTATTAGTGTAAGCCTGAAAGTAGATTAAAAACTTTTCTGCCCGATAACGCTTCCGAATTGCCTCACGGTTAATTTGAATTTGTTTCCTGATCGGTTGATCACGCTGCTGATGATATGCCGCGGAACCCCACTCATCACAAAAAATACAAACCTTCATACCGTTACGACCTTCTCTGTTTGGACAGGAATCTGCGACCGAAACACTTACCTTGTATACTTTTTCACCAAATTGTTCTCGATAGTGCTGACTAAGCGGATGGTAGCGTTTACCATGTTCAAACGGAGGGATTTGCTGCATGAAAATTTAACTCTCAATGGCAGAGATTTGCTGCAAATATATACTTGAAGGTTGCTTTAAAAAGTAACTTAAAACGAGAGACAGATGATCCGGGTCAGCTACGTTCAGAGCCCTGAAGCAACTGACACTGTAGGAAAATCACAGAACAGCTCAACTTTCTGGGCAATATATTTTATGAAATTACGGCAGTAAATTTGCGTCAACAACCCAATCTGTCAGTAACTGATTGGTACGGTTTGTTTCAATTTCTCGGCCGTTCAGTAAAACCCTGACAACCTGTGTATTTCCAAGTGTTAACAGATAATTTTCTTTTGCTTCCCACTGCTGAATTTCATCTGCTTCAATTCGATAATCTTCAATATCATTTCCGTCAACAGAAATGCTGACCCAAGTGCCTTCTGAGGCTTCTACTTCAAGGGTAAGAGGTTCCACAGGAGTCTCTACTATTAGCTGTTCTATACTTTTGGCAGTCTCTACTTGTTTTTCATCTACAGGAGCAAGCTCAGTTGATTCTTCCTGCACTTCAGGTTTATCGGCTACTTCCTGGGTTGAATCGGCCACTACCGCAGTTTCTTGAATTTTAGCAACAACATTTTGTTCAGGTTCTGTTGCAGCTTCCTCTTCTACTACGGATTGTTGCGGATTAGTAGCATTGTCTTCCGCAAGGAAAAAAGGCTCCTGCACAAAATAAAGAGAATAAAATAAGTATCCACCAAGTAAAATGACTAGAATTGTAAAAGCATTGCGAACCGGATGCGAATCATTGCTGGCGAAGACAGGCTTAAGGCTTTTAGTATTAAGCTTATGATCAGGGTCTTCAACTTTAAGGAGACTCTCTATTTTCTCGACAATTTCGGTCTTGTCTAATTCTAAAAACTGGCAGTAGGTACGCACCATTCCGCGAAAAAAAACTGGTGTAGGGCCATTTTTTGGTTTACCTTCTTCGATTGCTTCCAGAATTTTGACACCGATATGAAGGTGGCCTGAAACGCTTTCAAGTGAAAGTTTTTTGGAAATTCGTGCTTCCCTTATTTTTTGACAGAGCAACTGAAGTGACTCTTCTTCCTGAGGAGTATTTTCTTCTTCCTGGGGAACTGGATGTTCATTCTGTTGAGCGTTTTTTTCGATTGTATTCCTAGGCATTCAGGGTCTCAGGATAGACTATAACCAAAACGGGTTAAAAAGGTGTCAAAGGTCATGGATTTAACAGCATTATTTTGATAGAGCAAGTGCAACGCAGAACTGATGATCTCTGCAGGATATTTTCTGAGAGAAAATCCGGAAGCATCTACTGAAAGACTTTTTTTTACTAATTCATGGTAAGGCAGATGACTTGAGCTTGTATGAGTATCCATTAACTGTAAAACTTCCGTACATATTTCATCATAATGTCTGTCAGAAATGATTGACTCATCCAGTTGATAATATAGAAAAGAATGAACCAGATACTGACGTATTTTTTGTTGAATCAATTCACTCATTCATTTTCTGTGCTTAATTAAGTGAGAGTAATCTGCAGTGTTAATTATTACATACAGGAAGCATGAAGGCCATTTATTCTCGCATAAAACTAAAAGATATTCGTTATTAAGCAGTATTTTTCCGCGGACTTGCCTTTCAAAAGCGTTTTAAGGCACGATTTTAAGCTGATTAATTCAAGCAAAATTAAGCATCATTATCAAAGAACGTCCGGAATAAACTTGTTTTTCTCATGTATATTTGTCAGAATTATGAGTTTCGGTTCGTGTTTTATGCGGACAGGAATGGATTTTTACAACAGTTTCCGGATTTAATACGTTACCCTAACAGGAGCAAAATATGGCAAGCGACAAGGTAATTCACCTTGAGGATTCCAACTTTGAAGAAGAAACTAAAACGGGCTATGCGCTCATTGATTTTTGGGCAACTTGGTGCGGTCCGTGCGTAGCATTGGCTCCGTTGATTGATGAAATTGCCGGAAATATGGATGGCAAACTAAAGGTATGCAAGCTTGATGTTGACAAAAATATGCAGACTGCAGCACGCTTCGGAGTCCGCGGAATTCCATATATTGTCCTGCTTAAAGACGGCAAAGAAGTTGACAGCGTTACCGGTAATGATCCCTCCCGTGTACGTGCGCTGGCAGAACAAGCAAACAGCTAAAGCTTCCGAAAATCTCCCGTGCCTTCTGCACAAAACTGGTTGCTCCTGCTGACCTATGACGGAACCTGCTATCAAGGCTGGCAGGTTCAACCAAATTCACCCACCATTCAAGACACACTCGAACAAGCAATTAAACGCTTGACCGGTGAGTCAGTAAAAGTTAACGGAGCGGGTCGTACCGATTCCGGAGTTCATGCCCTTAATTTTACAGCAAATTTTAAGACTTCTACAGAAAACTTTAAAACTCCGGAAAAGTGGCGTATTGCGCTTAATGCAGTTTTACCGAACGATATTGTAGTAAAATACGCACAAACTGTTTCTCCGGATTTTCACGCGAGGCACAGTGCAATCCGAAAACGTTACCGCTACCTTATCTGCAACCTGCCTTATCAGCCAGCCTTTTCCCGCAAGCAAAGCTGGTGGATTAATCAGCCTTTAGACATAAAGAGCATGGAGCAAGCAGCGCAAATTTTAATCGGAGAGCACGATTTTTCCGCATTTCGCGCCGCAAATTGTTCTTCTCCAAGTCCACTTAAAAATATTCGTGAAATATTGATCTCCAAAAAGCGTTTCCGCTACTCTACCCTGCAAATTGAATTTGAAGCAAATTCGTTTCTGCAGCATATGGTACGTATAATTACCGGAACTTTGGTTGAAGTAGGTCAGGGCCGCAAAAACGTTGATGAAGTTGCTGAAGCTCTTGAAAGCGGTCAACGCGAGTTAGCCGGAATTACCGCAAAGCCGCACGGACTGTATTCCTTGGAGGTGATTTATCCGCAGGGAATGATCGAGTGGCCAAAGGAAGTGATTGATAATTAAGAGTTAAATCTATGGAATTTAATCTTCAATCTGATTTCAAACCTGCCGGAGATCAACCTCAGGCAATTGAGACTTTGGTGAATGGTGTTGAACAGAAACATAAGCATCAGGTTTTGCTGGGAATTACCGGTTCCGGAAAAACATTCGCAATGGCCAATGTAGTTCAAAAACTGCAGCGTCCCACCCTGGTTATTGCGCACAATAAAACCCTTGCAGCACAGCTTTATAACGAATTCCAAAGCTTTTTCCTGAAAACGCGGTCGAGTATTTTGTTAGTTATTATGACTACTATCAGCCGGAAGCTTACGTTCCGAGCCGTGACCTTTACATTGAAAAGGACACAGCGCTCAATGATGACCTTGACCGCTTGCGTTTGTCGGCAACCCGTTCGCTTTTGGAGCGTCGCGATGTGCTGATTGTGGCCAGTGTTTCCTGCATTTACGGAATTGGTTCGCCGGAAAAATACGAAAAAATGCTGCTTATTTTTAAGGTGGGAGAAAACCTTTCAAGGCAGGTTATTGTAGCGAGGTTGGTAGAGTTACTTTATAGCAGAAACGATATTGACTTTCATAGAGGAACTTTTCGGGTACGTGGCGATGTGATCGATATTTATCTGGCGGAATCAGAATCCGCAATTCGTGTGGAATTGTTTGGCGACGAAATTGAAAGTCTGGTCCGCTTCGATCCACTGACCGGAAAAAAGCAAATGTCATATCAGCATTTTGTTATTTATCCCGCCTCGCACTATGTCGCGCCTGCCGAACATGTTCCGGAAACTTTGCGTTTAATCCGGGAAGAACTCCGCGAACGTCTCGAAGATCTACATGCAAATAACAAAATTCTGGAAGCTCAGCGCCTTTTGCAACGTACCGAGTATGATCTGGAAATGATTGAACAAACCGGTTCCTGTTCCGGAATTGAAAACTACAGCCGTATCATGGATCGACGCGCGGCTGGAACTCCTCCTGCAACATTGCTCAATTATTTTCCGGAAGATTCGTTGATCTTTGTCGACGAAAGTCACATGACTCTGCCTCAGCTCAGAGCGATGTACAAGGGAGATTATTCAAGAAAATCTACCCTCGTGGAACACGGATTTCGGCTACCTTCCGCAGTTGATAACCGGCCCTTGCAGTT
>JGI26244J51143_1000639_pt1 | contig 13788 bp, 15 predicted proteins | sample SaaInlV_150m_DNA_6_FD_51143 | JGI IMG/M metagenome (IMG submission 51143) | reverse complement strand
AAACGTAAATAGCTGCACCAGAATTTAGTGCAATAATATTTTTAGCACTGCCTTCTTTGCCATCCAAAGCTTGTTGAATGAGTATTAGCGAATCATCGGCATCATCGGCTTTAATGTCGTTTAAGTTGCCTAAAGGCAAACCTAATTCAGTTGGGTTAATGGTGTAGGTGGTTACCTTGTCATCTTTTAACTCAGCAACAAAGGTGTCATCGGCAATGGATATTTCATCCAGTCCATCTTTTGAATGCACCACCATAACGTGTTTAGACCCTAAACCTTTAAGCACCTTTGCAATTGGTTCGACCAGTGATTTATCGTAAACACCCATGATTTGATTCGGAGCCTTTGCAGGGTTGGTGAGTGGCCCTAAAACATTAAAAATAGTCCTAACGGCGAGCTCTTTTCGCGGGCCAATGGCGTGTTTCATTGCTGAATGGTGTGCCGGCGCAAACATAAAGCCAACGCCAATTTTTTCAACGCATTTTCCAATTTTTTCAGGGCTCATGTCAAGGTTAACACCCGCTGCTTCCAATACATCAGCACTGCCTGATTTAGATGAAATGGATCGATTTCCATGCTTAGCTACTTGGCCGCCCGCTGCTGCGACAACAAACGTACAAGCGGTTGAGATGTTGAACAACCCTAATCCATCACCACCTGTGCCACAAGTATCAACCAAGTGTTTAGGATGATGAATTTGAACGCCAGTTGCCAAAGAGCGCATCACTTTGGCTGCAGCCGTAATCTCTTCAACGGTTTCTCCTTTCATGGAAAGGCCGACTAAAAAACCACCAATTTGTGCATCGGTTGTTTTGCCGGTCATGATGTCGCTCATCACGGCATGCATCTCATCTTCGCTTAGATCTTGTTTGTTAATAACGGCTTTAATTGCTTGTTGTATGTTCATTTCTATCTCATTAATAATCTATATCGTCAATTTCTTTGGCTAGTGCTTGGCTTAATACTTTGTTTCCTGTTTCTGTTACCAAGACATCATCTTCAATTCTGATGCCAATGTTCCAATAAACGGGGTTGATTTTATCACTCTTACGAATGTAAATACCGGGTTCAACAGTGGTTACCATGCCGGGTTCAAATTTTCGATGACTGTTGGCTTGTTTGTATTCCCCTACATCATGCACATCAAGCCCTAACCAATGCCCAGTGCCGTGCATGTAAAATTCTGACAATTCCTTGTCATCTTCTAATAATCCCAGTTTAATTAAGCCTTTTCTAATGGTATTACTGGCAATTTGATGCGGTTTGCTAACGTTGTTCCCTGGCTTGATGCTTTGGATGGCTTGGAGTTGAGCATCTAGTACGAGTTGGTAGATTTGCTTTTGTGCATCAGAAAATTTGCCACTAATGGGAAAAGTTCGGGTGATGTCCGATGCGTAGCCCTCAACTTCACAGCCGGCATCAATCAGCAGTAAGTCACCTTTTTTTAAAGTTTTGTTGTTTTCAATGTAGTGCAAAACACAGGCATTTTTACCACCTGCAACAATGGGCGTGTAGGCATGTTGCGAATTATTTTTTCTGAAATAGCCATCAAAAATACTGGCTATTTCATATTCATACATCCCTGATTTCGTTTGTTTCATTGCCATTTCATGCGCTTTAATGGAAATATCGATGGCATTTTGCATGTGCTTGATTTCATCGTTATCTTTGCTTAGGCGCATTTCATGTAAAAATGGTGTTAAAGACTGGTAGCTGGATAGGTGTTTATTGATTTCCACATCAATTTTGCTGGGCTTGGAATTGTAATACACAGTTTTGGCCTTGGCAATGAGTTTGGGTAATTCTTGCTTAATTAAACTGATTGAAAATGCTTGATCTGATTTTAGAGTTTTAGGTGCGTCATCAATACCTAGGCGTTTACCGTCCCAAATTTCCCTTGCTTTGTCACGGTCACGTAAAAATACAGTGTAGCTTTTGTGTGAAAATACGGCAACGGATTCTGGTTCTCCAAATCCGGTGAGATACCAAAAGTCACTGTCTGCACGAAAAGGATAGTACACATCGCCATTTCTCAGTTGTTCTGGATTGGTAGTTACGATAACCAAAGCATCTTTATCCAGTTGGCTTAGCAGTTCTTTTCTTCTTTTTTGATGTATCATTATTTTTAAGTAGCAAAATGCCTAATTAAGATACCATGAAACAAGTCAGACTTTATCAAAATACCTTGTTGAAGGTTGGTGATCATTTGATCTTGGATGAGTACTGTTCGCACCATCTGATTAAAGTACTGCGCTTTCCACAAGGCAAAAACATTACTTTGTTTAATGGTGACGGTATTAATTACAGTGCTAAAGTCATCAGTAGCAAAAAAAAATGCGAAGTTTTAATTCTCACTAAAGAGCAAAATTTATCCGAATCAAAGCTCAATCTAACCTTAGCACAAGGCATTGCTAAAGGTGAAAAAATGGATTTTTTAATTCAAAAAGCCGTTGAGCTTGGTGTGAATAAAATTGTACCCATTATGAGCGAACACTGCGTGGTTAAACTCAAAGGTGAAAAACTGACCAAACGGCAATTGCATTGGCAGAAAATTGTGTTTGGGGCTTGTGAACAATCGGGCCGATCGATTGTGCCGAGTGTGGAGACACCAATAACACTGAATGATTTTCTTGATCAAACGACCACGAATGGTTTTATTTTGCATCATCGATCAACACAAACTTTGTTAGAGCTTGAGCACATGAATGAGGCAACCATCCTAATAGGGCCAGAAGGTGGTTTGAGCGAAAAAGAGATTGAGCAAGCAACTAGTTCGGGCTATCAGTCTCTGCTGTTAGGTTCTAGAGTGCTTCGAACGGAAACAGCCTCACTTGTGGCGATTGCCAACATGCAATTGTTATGGGGTAGTTAAAATTAAGGTGTGGTCAGTAGTTTTAGGGCATCTTGAATTGGCGTTAAAACGTGAACCAATTTTTTGCGGATTGCCGACCCAGCTAGGCCATGAGCAGAAATCGTACTGACTGCTAATTTTTCACTAACACCAGCCAGCAAAAGTCGAGCTTTAATTTGCTCATCATCACGACCTAATTTCTCCAATACACTTTGAGATTGTTTTTGCAGTTCGTCAATTTGATCGTAAGGATGAATCATTGGGTGTGATAGGCACTTGCCCAGCACCTCTAAAGTACGATACAAAACATATTCTTGGTTGATTTTTTTTAAGATATGAGCAATGGTTTTGAGCATAATCTGCCCTTGTTCACTACTAACGCAGTCAAGCTCTTTATTGTTTAGACTGAGTGCAACTGTACCATCGTTATTGGGCAGACTGTCTTTCATGCGTTCAATAAATCCCACTAAAAAAGCGGTTTTTCTTTGCCCTTGTTTCCATAACCTATCTTTAGATTCTTGACTGATTAAGCCTTCTTGTAAAACCAAATTAGTGGTATCGATCAGCTGAGTCGTGTCATCGGTAAAAGGTAAGAATTCCAATAAATAGTTAGCAATTTTTTGCCCACAGGGTGTTCGACCACAAAATCACGAGTGAGTAAAAAACGCCCAATTTCTGCTTGTTGATCGGTGTTGGTTGCACACCACCATACCAGTTCGATTACTTCGTCGTTTAAGTTCTGAGAGTTGGCAACGGCCACTACCGCTTCAATACTGCCAATTTTTAATAAAGATTTTAAATTGCTTGAGCTAACCTGCCCCATTCGTGACCAACGTTTGAGATAAGAAGGATAACCACCCATACCACCAAGCACTTTTCCTATTAATAATTTTTGCACAGCTTGAATGTATTTGCTGCTATCTCCACTTGGCTGAAGGGCAATGGTTTGCTCTTTTTTATCCTTAGTGAGCCCAACTACAATCAATTTATAAACATCAATGCGAATGGCCACTGAAGTTGAAATTAGCACGTTAAGTTTAAGCGTGTCTTCAGGTGTTAGCATTAATAAGTTTGTTTAATTTAGAGAGTGAATGATGTTCCACTGAATCTTTAAAAATTACAATGGATTCTTTTCCAAAGGTAATTATCACTAAAAAACTAGACTGATACGTGGGATAAAACCAAGGGTATTTTTTGACGCTCTTGTTCTGTTTTTCCACGCTAAGTTGTTTATCACTCAGAGTTATTTTTTTAACGGATTCGCCTTTTGTTAAAAAAATTATCTTGGCAAAAAATTGATATGCTAAAACGGACAGAGTAATGCTGAGAAGAATGCTTAAATAAAGGTGATAAAAATAGTACCAGCTAGCAAATAAGCTCAATAAATAAACCGAGGAAGATAGCGTTAAATAATATTTAGAAGGTTTGAGGTTAATAACCAGAGTTTCACTCATCGGCCAATTCGGAGCCTATCTCTTTCGCTCTATCAAAAGCAGCGCGCATAGCATGAGCAACCATCATTTCAAAGCTTTGATCTTGGAATGACTCAATCGCTGCTTGCGTTGTGCCATTAGGCGAGGTGACTTTAGCCCTTAGTTCGTGTAGTGAATCAACGGATTGATCGGCCATCATACTTGCACCTAATGCAGTTTGAATGCTAAGCGTTTGTGCCGTGTCTTCATCAAGCCCTAATGCAGCACCCGCTTTCGCCATGGATTCCATCATTAAAAATAAATAAGCAGGACCACTGCCTGACAGCGCGGTTACTGCGTCTAACATGTTTTCATCTTCTACCCATAAACAATGACTCACGGATTTAAGTATCTTTTCTGCTAGGGATTTTTGCTCATCACTTGTGTTTTCATTGGCAAACATCCCTGTAACCCCTTTGCCCAATAATGCAGGTGTGTTTGGCATGGTGCGTACAATGGCTTTGTTGAGTCCTAGCCAGCGATCAATGTCATGAGACCTAACCCCAGCGGCAATTGAAACAATGAGCGAACCGGATTTTAAATTGTCTTTTAAATCATTACATACCAAAGATAAAACTTGAGGCTTAACCGCTAAAACAATCACGTCACACTTGGTTGCAAGTGCGGCATTATCCGTAAAAATCTCAAGGTTAAATTCTTCTTTCCGTAGGGATAATAGCGCTTTATCGGTGTCACTGACTTTAATATTTTTTGTGGAAAAATCACTGTCTACTAACCAGAGATAAGCGCATACGCCATGTTTCCAGCGCCAATAAAACCAATTGTTGTTGAGTTTTGCATTACAATGCCCTAAGAATAATATATGGCGTATTCTACCAAAATACTACCACCACACAATACAAGGATAACAATGAAAAAATTTAACCCAAAACTGATCATGATTGATGTTGATGGAACACTGGTTGATAGCGTGCCGGACTTGGCATATTGTGTTGATGAACTAATGGTGTTGATGGGTAGAGAAAAATGGGGTGAAGCCAAGGTTCGTCATTGGGTGGGTAACGGCGTGCCAAAATTGGTAGAGCGTTCACTCACGGGTGAGCTAGAAGGCACGGTTGATAAGTCTGATTTTGACAAGGCTTATCCAATCTTTTTAGAATTATATGCTGAGAACACTTCGGAGCGATCTTCGCTGTATGATGGCGTTAGAGAAGGACTGGATTATATGAAATCAGAGGGTTACACCTTAGGTTGTGTCACCAATAAAGCCGAGCAGTTTACCTTGCCGATTTTACGAGATTTAGGTATTTTTGATGATTTTGGTATTGTGATTTCAGGTGATACATTAGAAAAGAAAAAGCCAGATCCTCTGCCATTATTACACGCCGCTAAACACTTCGGCATTGATTCAAAAGATTCGCTGATGTTGGGTGATTCAATCAGTGACGTGAAAGCTTCTCGCGCTGCAGGGTTTGAAATTATTTGCATGTCATATGGCTACAATCATGGTGATGATATCCGCGATGCCAATCCTGATTTGGTCATCGATTCGATGGCAGAGTTGAAAGATTACCTATAAACAGCGGTATCAGTAAAATGTGTCTGTATGGATACATTTGATCATCAGCATATTTGGCATCCGTATGCCAAAATCCCCAATGAAATTTCAACTTATTTAGTAGAGTCGGCTGACGATGTTTATCTGAATCTGTCTGATGGTAAGAGAGTGATCGATGGCATGAGCTCTTGGTGGAGCGCTATCCATGGTTACAATCACCCGGTGCTTAATAAGGCCGTTGAGCTACAATTAGGCAAAATGTCACACGTGATGTTTGGTGGCTTAACCCACAAACCTGCGATTGATTTGGCCAAAACTTTGGTTGAGATCACGCCTGAGAATTTAACCAAAGTATTTTTTACTGATTCGGGCTCGGTGTCGGTGGAAGTGGCGTTAAAAATGGCACTGCAGTATTGGCAGAATAAAAAACAAGCCGATAAGTATAAATTCATCACCATTCGCAGTGGTTACCATGGTGATACCTTTGGTGCCATGAGTGTGTGCGACCCGGATAACGGCATGCACCATTTGTTTTCAGGCGTATTGCCAAAGCACTTTTTTGTAAAAACCCCATCAGTGGTTAGTGTGGATGAAGCTCTGCAAGATTTAGAATTAACCCTAAAGCAAAATTCCAACTCAATTGCAGCGATGATTTTAGAGCCTGTAGTGCAAGGTGCAGGTGGTATGCACATTTACAGTCCACAATATCTCACACAAGCAAAAGTACTGTGTAACAAGCACAACGTATTATTTATTTTGGATGAGATTGCCACAGGTTTTGGTCGTACGGGTGAATTATTTGCATTGGAATATGTAGACGTTGAGCCTGATATATTGTGTTTAGGAAAAGCACTTACCGGTGGCTACATGTCCCTTGCCGCTACACTCACAACGGATAACGTTGCCAACACCGTGGGTACATTGATGCATGGCCCCACTTTTATGGCCAATCCACTGGCATGCGCCGTTGCCAATGCCAGTATCGAATTATTATTGAGCTCGGCTTGGCAAGACAACATTGCTCGTATTGAAACAACGTTTCATGCTGAACTGGCATCGCTTAAGCAAAATAATAAAGTCAAAGATGTTCGTATTTTAGGCGCCATTGCCGTGGTTGAATTGCATGACGATATTGGGGTAGAATGGACACAAGAGCGCTTGATTGAGCTTGGTGTTTGGCTAAGACCTTACGGTAAGCTACTCTACACCATGCCACCGTTTACGATTAAAGAGAATGAACTGTTAACAATCACCAATGCAATGAAGATCATCGTGGAAGAGACATGAAAACTATAATCCTAGCATTAAGTCTGTTGTCGTTTCTCTCTCAAGCAGCTAACTATGCAGAAGTTGGTGTTGAGGTGGAATCTAAAAGATTGAATGGAAATGCGTACTACATTCCAGGCATGTCTGGCTCAGCCACTGAATATGAGGGTTTTATTTCTAATGCTGGTTTTATTGTAACAACTGAAGGCGTGGTGGTATTTGATGGTTGGGTTCACCACCTTTGGCCAATGCCATGCTGTCAGAGATTAGAAAAGTTACCGATAAACCAATCAAGCTCGTGATTGTGAGCCATTATCATGCCGATCACATTTATGGTCTGCAAGTTTTTAAAGCACAAGGTGCGCAAATCTGGGCGCCTAAAGGCGTTTGGGATTACCTTGATTCTGAAACTGCAGAAACTTTGCTAAGAATCTCGACGTGACACATTGTTTCCTTGGGTAAACGATGAAACCTATCTGGTTGAACCTGACCGGATTATTGATAAAGACACCCAATTTAGTCTGGGCGAGCATAAATTTTTAATCAGCTATTTTGGAAAAGTTCACTCTGATGGCGACATGTCATTACTTAGTGTGACCGATCAAACTCTTTACAGTGGCGACATTATCTTTGAAGGGCGTATTCCGTTTGTGGGTGACGCTGATATTATTGAATGGTCTAAAACACTAGACCGTGTACGCAATATGCAAGTTGAATATTTTGTACCAGGACATGGCAGTGCTTCTGATCAACCTAAAGAGACCATGGATTTGACTTATCGTTACCTTAATTTTTTATTAGACAAACTTGGAAAAGCCGTTGAAGCAATGGATCAGTTTGAAGAGACTTACGATGCCATTGATTGGTCAGAATTTGAAGATGAGCCAGCGTTCGATGCGGCTAATCGTAAAAATGCTTACGCCGTATATTTGTATTTAGAAAGAGTATTAGACTAACTACTCAATCGGATCAACGTCCAAATACCAGCGTACACCGCTTTTTGGTTTTATCGTATTGATGTGCTGATGAAAAGTCGCTAACATTTGGTGCAGTGCCGACCTGTCGGTTGATTGTAAATACAAGTTGAAATAATAATAATCGGATTTTTTTTCAATAACATTTGCCACTGGCCCCCAAGTTTCTACCGAATCCATTTGTATATTTTTTAAAAGAGCGCCTGCTTTTTTTAAAAAATCTTCAGCATTTTGTTTATTTTTGGCATTTGCACATAAAAGTGCTTGGTGAGAAAAAGGAGGCATTTTTGCACTGCGACGTTGTTTTAGCAGTTCAGTCGCAAATTGTGTGTAGCGAGAGGAAAGTACATAGTTAAAAATAGGATGATTGGGGTAGCGTGTTTGAATCACTACCTCTCCTTGTTCAGCATTTCTACCAGCACGACCGGACACTTGAATCAGCAGTTGTGCTAAGTGTTCCGTTGCACGAAAATCAAGCGACAATAAACCTGCATCGGTATCCAAAACCCCAACCATGGCTAGATTAGAAAAATCATGCCCTTTGGCAAGCATTTGTGTGCCCACAATGATGCACGGTTTCCCAGAGTTAATTTGTTTTAAGTGTTCGGCAAAGGCCTTTTTTCGCCGTGTGGTGTCACGATCAATGCGGATAATGGGAACATCAGAAAAATACGATGAGAGTGTTTCTTCCAGTCTTTCTGTGCCGTATCCAAACACTTCAAGGCTGGGCTGATGGCAGTCTGGGCAAGTGTGTGCTGGCATTTTTTCGTCGCCACAATGGTGACATTTGAGTCGATTAATGTGTCGGTGATAAATCATTCCCGAATCACAATGAGTGCATTGCGCTTTCCAGCCACATTCTTTACAGAAATACACGGGCGCATAACCACGACGGTTAATAAACAGCATGACTTGTTTTTCTTGCGCCAAATAATGTCGCATTTTTTCAATCAAAACAGCCGATAAGGCATTATCACTCTTTTCAGTGCCCCCTTGAGGGGTGAAATTAGATTGCATGTCGATCAAGCTCACCTTTGGCAGAACAGCATCACCGGCGCGTTTAGTTAGTGTAAGGTGAGTAATTTTTTTATCAATTACATTTTTCAGTGTTTCCAGTGATGGTGTTGCTGTGCCTAAAACCAGTGGAATATTGGCTTGTTTAGCGCGAATAAAACACAGGTCTCTGGCTGAATAACGAAAACTAGATTGTTGTTTAAATGAACCATCATGTTCTTCATCGATGATGATCAATCCTAAATTCGGCATCGGTGCAAAAATAGCACTACGAGTGCCTAGTACAACACCGGCTTTACCATTTTTAGCCATGAGGTAAGCGTCGAGTTTTTGGGTTTCATTCAGTTGGGAATGAATCGCCACTATTCGTGTGTTTAAGCGCGATTCAAAGCGAGTAATCATTTGTGGCGTTAGGCCGATTTCTGGAACCAATACCAGTACTTGTTTGCCTTCATCAAGCATCGTTTGAGTAATGCGCAAATAAACCTCAGTTTTGCCACTACCGGTGATTCCATGAAGCAAAAATCCGCGATATTCATGGGTTGATTTTAAGATTTTCTCAATGGCAATATTTTGTTCATCGGTAGTGGCAAAATCAGGCTCCTGAATTTTGTCTGGCAAGTCAGCCATTTTTTTGATAACAGCCTCTTTCCCTAGTCGTAAGTTCTTTGGTAAAGCGGCCGAGATTACTTCACCAATTGGATGATGATAATATTTAGCTGACCAAAACAAAAAATCTAGGATTGGCTTGTCTAGGATTGGCTTGTCGTCTAATACTTCTTCAACCGATTTAAGTTGCTTAAAATTACTTTTGTCTTTAATCGTTAAGACAATACCCACTACTTTTTTTCGCGTAAAGGGGACTTTAACACGCGCGCCAACAACTACTTTTTGATTACACTGATAATCAAAAGTTTTGTGTAAAGGTACGGGTATTGCAACTTCAATGATCGCCATTAAGGGGAAATTTATATGGGTAAAATGAGTTATTTTATTCCTAAAATTAAAGCCTAACCTGAATATATATGAAAATCTCTGACAACGCCGACTTTCTTATTCTCAAGGCATTTTGTGCAGGGATAGTTATTCATATCTCAAAGAAAATAACACAGAGAATAAGAAGTCGGCTAAGTCCCATAGGGCAAGTCTTAAAGTTATCACTTGCTTCGTTAAATCCTTTGTTGGTAAAGGTAATTATCAACTACAATATTTTCCTTGCAATTAACAACTTTAAGTCTTGCAGATTTTTTCCATATATACTCAGGTCGGGCTAAACAATGGTTGTTATTCAAAACCCTATTAATGATGTTTCGGTCAATGAGCAAAATCTCAAAGATGCTTTACAACAAGTAATGACTGATTTGGGCAAGGGTAAGAGTGAACTACTCATTCGAATTGTTGGTAAGGTCGAAATTCAAAATCTCAATAAAACCTATCGCGATAAAGATCAACCGACCAATGTTTTGTCTTTTCCGTCTGATTTACCTATTGAAATTGATGAAATGATTTTAGGCGATGTAGTGATTTGTACCAGCGTAGTGGCCAATGAGGCAAAATCGCAAAATAAAACTTTTGAGCATCATCTGATTCACATGGCTATTCACGGTACTTTGCATTTGCTGGGTTACGATCATGTTAAGCCAATGGATGCACAAAAAATGGAAAGTTTAGAGATAAAAATTTTGGAAAAAATGCAAATCAACAATCCTTATGAGTAATGAAGGCTTAGTCGGCGTGCTCCATTCTACCAATGCGCTCCATGGCACGTAATTCATCATCAATGTAGTACATTTTTAGAGAACTTCGCTCCCATGGAGGGATGTTAGCGTCTTGTAAGACCTTTTTTAACGATTGTGAATGTTTTTTATCCGATAATTTAATGCGTTGCCCTTCGGTTCGATAGCGAATGGAAAAATTTGGAAAATTTTCAAATTCTTCGTGAAACGGGCAAAAATTATCAATTTTATCAACATCGTTATTAATAAAATACAACTCTCCTTGATAGCGCCTAATTTCGTATTGACCCCAGCCAACTAATGGTTTTGCGTCAATTTTTGCACGCAATAAATCAATAATTTGATCCATGATTTTATCGCTGGGTGCTAAAAACCCAATTAAACTTAAATGATGACGAATGATGTTCTTAACTCTGTGAGGTCCGAGCTTGATCAGCTCTAGAGTGTTGATGCGCCCGCTATCACTGACGATATTATTTTCTTTAATATCAATATCGGCCAGTTCTCGAGTGAGTTTTAGCGCCTCTGATTGATGTTTTGCACTTCTAAATAGGGTTTTTGTTAAATTTTGATAGACCGATTCAAGCTTTGGGAGAATGTCTAAACGCAAGAAATTTCGCCTAAAATCAGTATTTTTGTTGCTATCATCTTCTATCCAACGTAATTTGTATTTTTTTGCATAATCAATAATTTGGGTTTTATTCAAACTCAGCATTGGGCGATAGTGAATGCCTTTTCCTAAGGTTTTTTCTTTCGGCATGGAGGCCAATCCAGCCACGCCACTGCCACGGAACAGCTGTAACAATAAAGTCTCTGCTTGATCATTTTGATGGTGCGCCGTACACAGTACTTCGTTTTCTTCTAAATTGCAAGATAATGAATGATAGCGTTTTTTACGTGCATTTTCTTCTAAGTTAGAGTCATTTTTAATAAAAATATCAATGTTTAAATAGTCGATGCTTAAGGATTGACATAGGTTTTTGCAAAATTCATCCCACTCTGAACAGTGTTTAGACAAATGGTGATTGCAATGGACGGCCCTTAATTTACCAGAAAAATGAGTGTTGAGATAATGCAGTAATACAACCGAGTCAATGCCGCCGCTCAGGGCAAGAACAATGTTTTTATCCTTTAGGTAAGGGTCTTTATTCTTTAAATTTTCCAAAGCCTAAAAGTTTGTCGGCTCGAGCCTGAACCAATTGATCGACGGGTATTTTAACGATTGAATGCAGTTGTTCCATTAACGCATCTCTGAGGAGCTTTTTTGCCTCATCAGGATCACGATGAATACCACCGAGTGGTTCTGGAATAATTTCATCGATTAAGTTTTCTTTTTTAAGGTGCGCACTGGTAAGTTTGAGCGACTCTGCTGCGATGTTAGCTTTAGCCGCATCGTTGTACAAAATAGAGGCACAGCCTTCGGGAGAAATAACCGAGTAAATGCTGTATTCAAACATCATCATTGTATCAGCCACGCCAATAGCGAGCGCACCGCCTGAGCCACCTTCTCCAATCACCACGGAAATAATCGGTGTGGCGAGTGTTGACATCTCAAACAAGTTTCTAGCAATCGCTTCGGATTGCCCACGTTCTTCTGCGCCAATGCCAGGGTAAGCTCCAGGCGTATCGATAAAAGTGACAATGGGCATGGAAAATTTTTCCGCCATTTTCATTAATCGTAGAGCCTTACGATAGCCTTCAGGGCGAGGCATACCAAAATTGTATTTGAGTTTGTCTTGGGTTGACCGACCTTTTTGCTGGCCAATGAACATGAGTGGCTGGTCATTTAATTTGGCAATACCACCAATGATTGCATGATCATCTGCAAAGGATCGGTCGCCATGGAGTTCGGTAAATTCATCAAAGACACTGTCAATGTAGTCGAGTGTGTAGAGTCTTTTTGGGTGGCGAGCCAGCTGTGAAATTTGCCAGTCGCTTAGTGATGAGAAAATTTTCTTGGTAAGAGCACCGCTTTTAACTTTTAGTGCTTCCATTTCCTGAACAATATCGACCTTGTCTTTAATATTGCAAAGCGCTTCGATTTTGCCTTCTAAATCAGCAATGGGTTGTTCAAAATCAAGATAATCTAGGTTCATATCGCGTTAAAATCAGTTTTTAATAATTATTTAAATTATAGCAGATGGATCTATTTACACCACCTTCTTTAGGTTGATGACACGGGATGCTATTAAAAGCACTTTTCCAGTGCTATTTGGCTACATACCGCTAGGAATGGCGTTTGGCATGTTGTTTCAAAATTTGGGTTATCCTTGGTATTTGGCGACACTCATGGCATTTTTTGTTTATGCAGGCACAGCGCAATTTATGATTATTGGGTTATTGGCAGCAGGTGTTGGCCTAACTGAAATCGCCATATCTACTTTTTTGATAAATTCTAGACATATATTTTACGGGATCTCTATGTTGAATCATTATGGGGATTGGGGGCTAAGGAAAGTGTATCTTGCCTTTGGACTTACTGATGAAACTTATTCCTTAGTAACAACGATTGACCCCAAAGACGCCGCCAAAAAAAAGCAGCAATATTTTCTGATTACCGCTCTAAATCATAGTTACTGGGTTATTAGTTGCACAATAGGCGCTGTGATTGGTAGTTCGTTTAGTATTAATACACAAGGCATGGAATTTACATTAACGGCATTATTTGTTGTTTTGCTTATAGAGCAGTGGAAAAAAATAAAAAATCTATTACCGTTCATGATTGCTGCTTTTTCTGCAGCCGTTGCTTTATATTTATTTTCAGAGCAAATGCTGTTAGTCAGTATCGCATTATCTGTAACTTTGTTGATAGCAAATAACCTAATTAAAAAATCAAGATGAGCAATACAGAATACATTTTGACGGTTATTTTGGTAATGACAATAGCAACGTTTTCTACCAGAATTATGCCATTTTTATTTTTTCATGGCCGTAGCAACCACTCAACGATGAATTA
>JGI26244J51143_1000624_pt1 | contig 14076 bp, 14 predicted proteins | sample SaaInlV_150m_DNA_6_FD_51143 | JGI IMG/M metagenome (IMG submission 51143) | reverse complement strand
CACCGTCGGGCCTATAAGGTGTTTTGATTGCGGTCATCAGACTCGCGGCTTTAATTTTTTCCATTTTATTTTGTAGTTTGTTTTCTGCTAAAACAAAGCAGCTGTTTTTAGTTAGTCGATATTATAATTTTGTAATTAATCCCAAAAGCGTGTTATTACGAACGAAGCAAAAAATATTTCAAAGTTGCGACACTCATTTTAAGATACCCTTAAAGATGATGGCTTCGTAATTAGTTGTCATTCTGACTTTTTACGGGACCATCAAAGATATTTGAGCAGTTTAACGCAAAAGGCGGAAACGTTCAAGACGGGCAAAGAATTTTTCCTCAAGGCACTTTTTTTAGATTTGACTCGTAATAACGTGTGTACAGATTTCCGCGTTCCGTAAAACGTACCCCATATACATTGCTCCGCAAACCCGGTCGAAAAAAACTGTTTTCTATTATACCAAGCCATTGATCGGTCAGATGTTTTTTCAAAACGATCTGCACACGGTCGCCTTGTTGAAAACGCGGGTTGATTGCTTTAGGTGTTGGACATACTTTTTTATAGAGTGATGTGTCGCCATAGCAGATCCATGAAGCCCTGATAATTATGCCGATACGCTGTGGTCCGCCGTTTACTTGAATAAAGTCTGTCGGTGAAAAAGAGGTGATGACTTTACGTGAAGTGTTTACAATCCGGTCAAAAACCTCCAGCTCATAGGCACGGTATTCAGCAAAAAGCGTGCTTGCGCTGAGCAGGAAAAAAATTACGGAAAGATAAGTACGTAATTTCCAGTTCATCGACTTACTCCTTTGAGGCTGGCACCGTCAAAAACTGTGTCCTGATCCATAACACCGCTCATGGCGGCACCGTCAAAGATGCAGTTGGAGAAATCCGCATTTGTCAGATTAGCGTTATTGAGAACTGTATCAGCCAATTCTGCTCCCTCCGCTTTTGCTCCCATTAATAAAACATCGTGCAAAAGCGCGGAATTTAAACGCGCGTTCTCCAAAGTCGCAGAAAAAAGCTGGGCTTTGCTCAAATCACATTCTTGCAGAGATGCAGCTGAAAAATTGCAGAAGTTTAAAATTGCACCCTGAAGTTGTGATGAATCCAGCCGTGCCCCTCTGAATTCTGAACCCGTAAAGTCCGCCGCCTCCGCTTTGATACCGAAACCGCGGCAGGCGCTGAAATCACATACCTGAAATTTCGCACCGGTAAAATTAGACGCGTTTAAAGTTGAAAAAGAAAAATTGCAGAGATCACCGCTGGCTTCGATCAAAACTACATCTTGAAGAAAAGAACCGCTGAAATCGGTGCTGTGCAAAACCGTCTGCCGGAAGTTGACTTCAATCAATACACTGTCACGTAAATCAGTTTTGCTGAAATCACATTCCACAAATGATGATTCCTGAAAGTTGCATTCCTGCATTTCGCAGTCATTGAACAGACATGCTTCAAAACGTGAAAATGCAAAAATTGAGCGGTTGATGCTGCTGCCGCTGAATTTGCACTTGTTAAAAATAGCACCTTCAAAATTGAAATCATCCAGATTTAGTCCGGTCATATCAATTTCCTTCAGTGAATCACCGCGCTTTACACGTCGTTCAACATCTTTTCTAGTTATATCCGCCATTCGTTCTTTTCAGTGCTTCAGTGCTTTTTCCTTAAAAGATCAGACCGTCAATTTCAGAAAATATTCCTGGTAGCGTTTCAACAGTTCTTTACAGGGGGTGGCCTGAATTCCGTTTTCTGCAAAACTATAAGCTTTATCATTTGTCCTTGTGAGCACATTGTAGCGCGCTCGACGCACGTTAATTGCGGTTCCGGCCGGGATTTTTCCGGTGATGAAAACCGCGCCTCCGTTCGTGCTCTTGTTCAGTTCGTTGATGCCATCCTGTGCTTCCCGTTTACGGAGATCGGAGAAAGTATTGCTGACATTTTTGTTAGCCTTTGACTCGAGTTCGGTTAATTTACCGATTTTTGTCTCGTCCCAGCCAATCTCCTGCAATTCTTCAAGAATAGTAGTAATTTCCTTGAGATCGTCCTGCAGCGAATGCAGAGATTCCTGGGCATTTTTTTCCAGTTCATTAAACTGTTTACGGTTTTTAAGTGAAATTCCAACTTCCAAAATAGTCTGCGGAAGTTCGTTTTCAGGATATTCACCGTCCTCATTTGGTTCATCAGTTCCAGGCAGTCCGATATTCGGCAGGCGGATCAGATTTCCGGCCTGCAGGACACCTCCGGAAGCATAACCTTGTTTAGAAGTTAGCTGAAGTGTTGAACCACAGTATATTTTTGAATTAACGATGTATTCGTCGACCAGAGCATGTTCACCGACACTGGCCTGAGTATTCGTCATGTTGTTTGCACGCAGTGTACTTCCGCATTGGACGATTGCACCTTTGAGACCTTGCGCTACGCGAATTTCTCCGATTGAGCGTAAACGTGCTTTACCTACGGAACCTCCAATGTCAATCCGCACGGCTTCCACGCTGCAGCTGTCAGAGACATTTCCGCGGATACTGACAATTCCGTCAAAACGCACATGCCCGGTAGAGGCATCAACTTTCTCAACGACTTTCACTTTTTCCACAGAAATGCTGTCATTGTTAAGACAGACAACTCCGGATTTTGTGGCGATAATATGAGTACCTTCCGGATTATATCTGGTGTTGCGTCCGGGACGGATGCGGTACTGTTTTCCGGGAGTAGCGCTGATAAGTTTTCCGGTTATTGTATAACCATCTTCGCCCATGGTGGCAGTTTCAATACGCACCAGTTCCTGTCCCTGCTGCACTTTCTGTAAAACCTGCACCTCTCGAAGATTCACGCGGGTTCCCGGAGCGGGACGTGACTTTTTCGGAAGAAAGAGCAGTTCCGGGAAACCATTCCTGCCCTGCACAGTTTCTTTGCCACTGGCGACAATTGCAGGTTCGAAATAAATCTTTTCTGCAATAATTTTTTCAATACTTTTGTTGTGGATTCCCTGCAGAATATTTTTTTCTTTGAGCACGCTGATTATCCGTTCCAGCGTTAAAGGCTCTTCCTCTTCCATTGGAGGAATGATGTTAAGATAGGCCTTTGCTTCATCTTTACTCAGTTCAATCTGCAGAGTGAAACCAGTGGTTTTAAAATCTGTCAGAAAATCAAACTCACCGCTGGTCCGCTCATAAATTTCCTGGAGTTGTTCAGGAACGTAATCCACACCCATCAAATGCAGTTCCGCCTGGATATCGTCCATATTTGCGGTTTCCGCACCTATCAACTGCTGCGGAATGCGCAGCAGCACTTTCCCGTCAGTAATCGATATTTTGTATAAATCTGCCTTGGGCATGGTATAAGTGTAGCAATTTGGAACTTGGGTGGAGGCTGGCGAAAATTCTTAATTTGGCACAATTTGTTTTATTTCTTCCGGACTCAAGGCTCTGCTTTCGCCGGCTTGCAAATCTCCTAAATTAACAGGACCTACCTGGAAACGTTTAATTTTTTGCACAGAATGACCGAGGGTCAGCAGCATTTTTTTAATCTGCCGGTTTGTACCTTCTTTGAGAAAAATCTCCAGCCAGGTTTTGTCATTGATAGTGTGTAATACTTTTACCCGTACAGGCTGGTGCTTCTTTTTTTCAATCACCGGCCCCCGCCGCAGAGTGGCCAAAGTTGCGTTATTTACAAGTCCGCGTACCTTAACAAAATAACCTTTCCAGACTTTGTGACTTGGATGCATCAACTGCTGAGACAAATCACCGTCATTGGTCAACAAAATTAAACCTTCTGCATCATAATCAAGCCGGCCTACCGGAAAAAGTCTGGCGGAAGTTCGCGGAAAAAAGTCACTGATTGTTGTACGTCCCTCAGGATCGTTGAGTGTCGTGATGCAATTTTTAGGCTTGTAGAGCGCATAGACCTGTGTTTTTTGCTGTTGAGGGATTTTAACTCTCTTGCCTTCTACGCTCAAATGATCTTTTCCGATGATCATTTTTTGGCCCATCTCTTTAACAATTTCCCCATTCAGGATCACCTCACCGGACAGGATTAATTTTTCCGCAGCACGTCTTGAGGCAATTCCGGCGAGTGCAATTACTTTTTGGATACGGATTGGTTCTTGTGAAGTTGAATTCTGCATTAGCTGATATTTTCTACTTGAAGGAATGAAGGTTCATCCTGAATACGCAGCAGGGCATTTTCTGCTGCTAATTGGCTGGCTAGTTTTTTGCTGGCACCAATGCCTCTGCCGCATTCTTTTTCTTTGACAAAAACCGCCATGGTAAATTCTTTTTCGTGATCAGGACCAGATTCTTCCATCAATTCATAAGTTGAAGGAATACCGAAAAGTTTTTGTACGTGTTCCTGTAGTTCGGATTTAAAATCCCGCGTAATGTAACCTTCTGCATCTTCAGGGACATGAGGCAGAAAAAGGGTTTGAATGACTCGTGAAATTATTGAAATTCCGTGTTCTTCGCGGCTGTCGAGATAGACTGCGGCCATAACTGCTTCAAAGGTGTCTGCCAGTAAAGATGTTTTTTGACGTCCACCGGTAACTTCTTCACCCCTGCCAAGCAGGAGGCAATCACCTAATTCCAGCTCACGGGCCTGTTTACTGAGTCCGGATTCACTGACGAGGCTCGCCCTGAATTTTGAGAGTCCGCCTTCGTCCAGTTCAGGAAACTTTTCCATCAACATTTCACTGATCACCAGATCCAGAACTGCATCTCCGAGGAATTCGATTCTTTCGTTATTACCGTAATTTTCTTCGTTTTCGGAGGGTATGAAAGATTTATGTGTCAGTGCCTGCCGCAGAAATTCCGGTTGCTGGAATTGATAATTTAAACGCTGACAAAGTAGGCTCCATTCTTTTTTCATCATTTTACCTGATCCTTCTTTTGCACCAGACACGAACAGTTTGCGGACTGTAAAGGCCAAGGCTCAAATAATGCGTCAACCCGTCAAGTGTAGTTTGTTCAGTTTCAATCATTGAAGCACCGCTGGGGCAGGCAGAGCGAATGTTTGCAGGGCCGCCGATTTGGCTGTCCGTAAAAATCATGCTGATACTGGAAATTTCTCCGTCGTGCTTTTCGCGTAACATATCTGTATCATGGTAAAAACGTACTGTATAACAAGCGGAAAGCAAAAGTGGTAGAGCAACAGTGATCAGCAAAGTTAATGCTGCAGAACGCAGATAATTTAATTTAAGGTTGCTCATTTGCCAATAATTTGATGAGGTGCAAACCAGTAAACGGATTAAGAGCGATTGTTCAGCTTCAAAGCAGACTGTCCTGTGAATCAGTTACAGGAAACGAAAACATTAACAATTAAACCTATAAATCTAGCCCACTTTCACACTCTATGACAAGTTTTATCGATACTCACTGCCACTTGGACAAACTTGATTCAACTCCTGAAGAAGCGGTTATTGAAGCAAAAGATGCCGGAGTACAGCGGATGCTCACTATTTCTGTGGATGAACCATCGCTTGATTTCGTCTTGAACGCAGTGCTGCAATTTCCGGAAGTTTACGGTAGTGTCGGTTTCATCCGCATGATGCTTCAGCGATGAACGAGTCTCTGTTAGACAAAATTCGTCAGCTGGCACAAACAGAAGATAAGCTGCTTGCCATTGGTGAAACTGGGTTGGATTATCATTATTTGTACAGTCCTGTTGAGGTACAGCAACAAGTATTCCGCCAACAACTCATGCTTGCAGAAGAGCTTGATCTACCGGTTGTCTTGCACAGTCGGGAAGCAGAAGCTGATACGCTGAACATCCTCAGAGAAATTCCTGTTAAGTCTCTTGGAGTAGCGCACAGTTTTACCAGCTCAATTGAGATGGCGCACGAACTGGTGGAAATGGGGTGGTATCTTGGCATAAACGGAATTGTAACTTTCAAGAATGCGGAAGATTTACGTGAAGTAGTACGCTGGCTGCCTTTGGAGAAGATGCTGCTGGAAACAGACTCACCTTTTCTGGCTCCCATTCCCTTCCGTGGAAAACCCAATAAACCCGCGCATATTCCTGCAATTGCAACTTTTGTGGCAGAATTGAAAAATATTTCTCTGCAGCAGTTAGCCGAACAAACTAATGAAAATGCTCAACGTTTGTTTAAAATGCCTCACGAAAATAGCAGCGATTTCTAATTTACAACGCAAATACTCCCCTCATAAGTCCGTACTTTAAATTGAACTAATCTTTTCCACTTGTTAAAAAAGTTAACATAAAAAAGTGCGGAAAAAATTTCCTGATATCAAGGTTGTAGTTTAAAGCAGATTTCTCAGCTCCTTCTAAATAACACTGCTTTAGGACTTTATTTCCAGTCCAGCAAGAATTAATTCCAGAAAACATCCGGTATTTTCACGGTTATTGCTAATCTAAAGCGTGTTACGAAAATTAACACTTTGTTAAATTGAATTAGAGGCTTAAAGAACCTCACATCCATGACATCTGGAGAGTATTTTTTATGGAACAGGGAACGCTGGTTGGGACCATTTTAGCATGGTTTATGTTGTTGTTTGCGATGACTTTTGATTTTGCAACGTTTACCGTAAAAGCCGGAAACGTTGTCTACTTCTGGGATACTCCTTCGTTAATGATCGTTTTTGGAGGAACAATCGCCTCCACATTTATTTCACACCCTATGGGAGACGCTAAGGGCTTTTTAGGCATCATCGGTAAATCCTGGAAACAGAATCCGGTTCAGCTGGTAGAAACGCTGACCNTGATTGTAGATGTTTCCAAAATTGCCCGGAAAAATATTCTGGCGATTGAAGANGCNCTNCCCAGCATAGAAAATCTTTTCCTGCGAGGAGGATTGAGACTTGTAGTGGACAGGGCTGACCGTGAAGCGATTGTGGAAATGATGGCGCATGAAGTGAAATATACCATGGCAGGCAAAGATAATGAGATTGCTGTGGTTGGTACTATGGCTTCTCTCTGTCCTGCCTGGGGGATGCTTGGAACGCTGGTTGGGCTTGTATTGCTACTCCAGAACCTCGANGATCCTTCAGCGATTGGACCTGCAATGGCGGTGGCTTTGATCACGACTTTTTACGGTTCTTTGTTTGCGAACACGATTTTTTCACCTGCCAAAAAGAAGCTTGAACTTTATCANGGTGAGGAAAGAGTTTTGATGGAAATGATCCGTGACGGAGTTCTTTATATTGAGGGAGGGCAGCGTCCTGATTTTATCGAAAACGATTTAATGAACTATCTGCCTCCTGATCAAAAAACCATGTATGAAGCGTTGAAGTTTGAAGGTGGTGATGGTGCTGCGGCTGCAGAAGGTGGAGCTTAAGCTNAAGCTGAAGCGGATAAAGGAGTAAACCATGGGTCAGATGATTGATGAGGAGGATTGTGAAGTATGCATACCTTTCGATCAGGAATGGATTTTTACTTATGGAGACTTGGTAACTCTCCTGCTTTGCTTCTTCATTTTACTCTTTTCGATGTGCAGGACTGATGTAGAAAAAAGCAAGCAAATTTCAGACAGTTTTAAGAGCATGCCGCCTGGTAGTCCTTTTATTTTCAGTGGCCAGAGTTCTGCCTTGGATAAAGCGTCCAGGGAGCTGGAACAACTTGAGGTGCCGGATGATGTCTCAATCAATGCTTCAAAAGCNGGTGTTGAAGTAAGTTTCAGCAAAACGGTAGCATTTGAACAGGGTTCAGTTAGCTTGAGCGAGAAGGCAAAAGGGGCATTGATCAAAATGCTGCCGATTATCGGACAACTGCAGAACAATATTGAAATATCCGGACACACAGATGAGTCAGACTCAAATCAAAAATATCCGTCAAACTGGGAACTTTCAGTTGCACGCGCAAGTGTGATTGCAGCATTTTTGGAATCAAAACTGATTCCCGCGGATCGTATCCAGGTCGCAGGTTATGGTGATTCACGTCCCAGGTTTAATCCGGATACTGCCTACAAACGCAGCCTGAACCGTCGTGTACAAATTGTGCTCATGCCTGAAGATCAAACCCGTTGAACTGCTGCTTACAAAAAAATACTAACAAAGTAATTTAAAACGTTCAGCCTGTTTTCAAGCTGTATAAACAATCACAATCCCAAAATAAACGTAAAAAACCAGACAGAATATGGGTACACTCATCGATGAGGACGATTGTGAAGTTTGTGTGGTTTTCGACCAGGAGTGGATTTTTACTTATGGAGACTTGGTAACGCTTCTGCTTTGTTTCTTCATTTTGCTTTTTTCTTCATGCAAATATGAAACAATGAAGTTCAAAAGTTTAGCCGCGAGTTTTAAACCACTTCCGGCAGGGACACCTTACATGAATGAGGGCAAAGATTCCATTGTTGAACAAATCGCACAGCAGTTGGAAGAGAGTGAATTAGGCGACGATGCGAATATTAATGTAGAAGAAAAAGGGGTTGTCGTTTCTTTTAAAGCCAGTGCTTATTTTAAAGCGGATTCTGCTAAGCTGAATCCCAAAGCAGTCAAAGAAATGACACGGTTTTCAAAACTAATTTTCCTGCTGCCCAANAAAATCCAAATAGAAGGTCATACTGAAAAAACAGTTCCGGAAAATTGGGATTCAACTTGGGAACTCGCAGGAGCACGTGCCTCAAAGGTGGCTCGCTTTTTTATTGAAAACGGNCTTGATCCAACAAAAATTTCAGTCAAGAGTTTTGGCTCAACACGTCCACGTTTCCGCGAAGCATCTCCTACTCAACGCAGCTTAAATAACCGTGTAGAAGTTGTAGTCCTGCCGGAATAATTATTTGTCTCAATTTATTTTACGACCATAAACAATCGATTCCTGAAAGTCGTAGTTCTTCCTTTTTTCTTCAGGAAGTTCCTCCGGACTGATAGCACGGAAACCGCATTGAGTAAAAACATGTGAAGAGGCAGTACTTAAAGCAAAGGCTAATTTACAGGCGCTGGAACGGATTTTCTCAGTAGCGGCCTGAATCAGCTCACTGCCGATTCCCTGGTTCCGATAAGCTTTATCAACAGCCAAACTAGCAATTTCCGCAGCCGAACCATCCGGAAAAATAATAATTTCACAACAGCCAACAACGTCTTCATCCACACAGAAAACCAGATAATTTTCAATCTGCTGCTCAATATAGCTCTCGGAACGTAACACAACCGCTGCATGCTGAACCGGTGAATTGAGGATTCCCAGAATTGATTGCAAATCGCTCAACCTTGCTGGGCGTGTACGCTTGTATGAACTGTTGGTGATCATCACACCCGCACCTTTCGGGGTGAGAAGTTCCGCGAGTAAAGCTCCTTCTACTCTGCCGTCCAGCAAATGACAACGCTCTACACCTCTCACACATGCTTCGGTGAGTGAGCTTAACTGTAAACGCTGTGCTTGAGGCAGCTCAGGATTTTTATTCAGCCACTGCTGAACGCTGTCAGTAGTCATTTCGGAAGAATCATTTTCTGCAAAATGCGGTAAGGCAGCGGTGTCCAGCACAATCAGCTTTTTAGCACGTAAACGTGTTGCTACTTCAAATGCAAGCTGATTTGCGTCAAGAATCCATAATCGTCCCTTTTCTCCTAGTGAAAAAGGTGGTAAAATAACGAGCTTTGAATCTGCAATTGCCTGACGCAGTGTTTTAAGTTCGAGTCCGCAAACATTTCCGTTGCAGTGTGAAGCAAAATCTCCGGCCAGATTTTTTTTCTCTGCAGACAAAAAATGACCGGTAACAGGTTGAAGTTGCTTTCCGCAACTGCGGAGCTTTGAAAGCAGTTTCCAGTTGGCAGATGAAATTGCCTGTTCAATAAGTGCCAAGTGTTTTTTTTCTGCAACCAGGACGCCGTCTTCAGTCTGATAATCGTGACCTTCCGCGGCAAGCAGTTTGCTGATCTGGGTTTCTGCTCCATGCACTAACACGATTCTGATACCAACCTGCTGCAGGAGTGCCAGATCTTCAATGACTCTGGAATTATGAATTTCCAGCAAATCGCCGCTGAGTTGAATCACGAAAGTTTGCTGATTAAACTCTTCCAGATAAGGCAGTGCGGCCCGTAAATTGTGAATAAAACCGGATAATTCCGGATCAAGAGAATGCTGAGGCATGATTAAAAAAGATAAAAATGTTGTCCCGGATTCAACTCCGGAAAGTAAGACAGATGCGGATATTTTTTCAATCGTAATTCCGGCATACAACAGCGCAAAGTTGCTGTCACGTTGCCTTGAAGCATTAGAAAAACAATCTGCATCAAAAGCTGAATTTGAAGTAACTGTCGCAGATGACGGTTCCACAGACGAAACTCTGGAAATGCTTTCTCAGTTTAAAGCACAGACTGAGTTAAATCTACAATGGACATCAATTCAGAATTCCGGACCAGGCAATGCCCGCAACGCAGGAGTTGCAAAATCTGCCGGTTCATGGATCGGCTTTATTGACGCAGATGTTATTCCGGATCAAGACTGGGTGAAAAACGCACTTCAGCTGATTCAGCAAAAACCGGATGCCGGCGCGTTTGAGGGACGTACCGAAGTCACTCAGCGCAATCTTGCCACACCTTTCACTCATCAAACCGAAAATACTGATGGCGGACGTTACCCAACCTGTAATTTTCTTGTTCGCAGAAATTTAGCAAACTTTCATCCAGCATATCTGATTCCTTTCCGTGAAGACACAGATTTAGCATTCAGTATTTTAGCCTCAGGCTATTCGATCATTTTTGCGCCTGCACTGATTGTGGAGCATCCGCCGCTTTCTTCGAGTTATTCCCGACCGCTGGTTTTGGCCCGTCGTTACTACTATGACGGTTTACTTGCACGCAGATTTCCTTCACGCTATCAACTTGAATTGGATGCGCATAAAATATTTGGAATGAAAATTCCGCATTTAAAGAGAAAATTATACGCTATCTTTGTGCTTTCTCAAATAGTTTTTCTTGCGGCACTGTTGTTTGGTTTTTCCGCAAGTGGAATGCTTTTGCCCGTTAGTGTTTATCTCACGGGATTATGTCTGACAGCCGGAGCAAGTTTGCGTTACGCAAATTTAAGAGATCTCTCACTGCAGGATTGGCTGGTGTTTGTCTTCCAACTGCATGTTCTGCCCTGGGTGATGGGATACTCCCTCTTACGCGGATGGCTTGATTTTCGCGGTGAAGCGGAATTTAGCGCCGGTTAATTATCGGAACCACAGGGCACTGTCTCAGGGAACGGTTTTTAGAGTTGTCCAGATTAAAGAACACATACGAAAATTTGACTATTTTCGCTGATCAAGTCAAAATATAAGCTTAACTTTTTCAGCATAGAGACAAGCGAGCCAAGGAAATACTTTCAAGCCGCCGCTAATAAAAGACTGTTTAAACACAACAAAAAAGTCCTTAACTAATCAATTATTGCAATTTAATATGTTTGTAACCTACAAACTTTCAGACAAATCATTTAATAAACTTCAGAAAAAAGGTCTCAGTGAAGCTGCATTGAACGATCTTGCTGAATTAAAAAGCAGGGTTTTTCCAAGTCCTGAAACATTTTTGAACCGAGTACGTAAACTTCCTCAAGCAGAAGAAATTATGAAAAAAGAGGATGATCTGTTGAAAATTGCCAAGGGATTTTTGCGTCTGGATTTTTTGATTCCGAACCGTACAATCAGGGAATGGGTCGAGGCTTTGATTTTTGCTGTTGTAGTTGCAACCGTTGTAAGGACCTATATGTTCGCACCTTTCCAAATTCCTTCCGGTTCGATGTTGCCGACAATTCAGATTGGGGATCACATTTTTGCCAGCATGTATTCTTATGGCTCGCCTGTTCCATTTACAGACATCAAGTTGTTTAAGAAACCGGTTCTCAGGGGTGACATCATCATTTTTCCCTATCCGCGGGATCCTTCGATTGATTACATAAAACGCGCAGTGGGACTTCCCGGAGAAACGCTGGAAATCCGCAATGACCAAGTATTCATTAATGGAGAACCGCTGGNTGAGCCGTACGCGTATTTTGAACCAAATGAAAAGAGGTCACGTCAGGCTCAGGGTTTATCGTCTGCATCTCCGGTCAGCAGTTTTGGACCGGTTGCTATTCCGGAGGGGAAAGTTTTTGCGATGGGTGATAACCGCTACAACAGTGCTGACAGCCGTTACTGGGGTTTTGTGGAAATGGATACTATTTCCGGAAAAGGACAGATTATTTACTGGTCACATGATCCGGGGCAAAGTTTAGTCAAGGGTTATCAATTGGACCGTGTTTTTGATTTTCTGAAATGATGATTTGCAGAGCAGTTTTGAGAGTTAAAGTATGAAGACAGCAGCAAATATAATTTCCCGTAATGCACCGTGCTGGTGTGGAAGTGGGAAAAAATATAAAAAATGTCACTTGTTGATTGATCAAAATGATGTTTCAGCTTCTGAGGAAAAACCTCAAGCTAAACCGAAACGCAAAGATCGTAGTATTATCATCAAAACGGAAGAGCAAATAGACGGTATCCGCAAAAGTTGTCAAATGACGAAAGATCTGCTGGACATGGTAGAGGAACGCATNAGCGTNGGCGTGACAACCAATGAGATTGATGAGTGGGTTCATCGTGAAACTCTAGCCAGGGGAGCAGTTCCGGCACCGCTTAATTATGGACGTGGACAGGGCAGGCAGAGNATGCCGTTTCCTAAAAGCATTTGCACTTCGCCAAATGAAGTTATCTGCCACGGTATACCAAACAGTCAGGCATTACAGAACGGTGATATTCTGAATGTCGACGTTACCTGCAATTATCTTGGATATTTTGGCGATGCCAGCAGGATGTTTATCATCGGGGAAGTTCCGGACAGGACGAGGGAGTTGGTTGAGGTCACACGCGAATGTTTAAATCTTGGAATTGAACAGGTGCGTCCAAACAGCAAACTGGGAGACATTGGACATGCCATTCAGCAGCATGCAGAAAATCACGGATTTTCTGTAGTGAGAGATTTTGCAGGACACGGAGTTGGTATCGAATTTCACGAAGCACCTCAGGTGCTGCATTATGGCGAACCTGGAATAGGTGAGGCTTTGCGGGAGAATATGATTTTTACTATTGAACCGATGATCAACAGCGGTAGTTATGAATGTAAAGTATTAGGCGACGGTTGGACTGCCGTTACCCAGGACGGTGCATTGTCAGCACAGTGGGAACACACTTTGCTGGTTACTGCGAGTGGGGTGGAAGTCCTGACTGCATAAGTAATCCAGAATAGCATAAAGCGAGCACTTAAATTCTTTTCACTAATTATTTTCACTCAGATAACAAAAAAAATTCTGTATTGTCGNGTGCACAACGCTATTAGCACTTGTATTTTTATGATCTTTCAAATAGCATACAGACTGAACTTTTACACCTTATATTTAACGGATTAACATGGGTACTTGGAACAAACCACCAAATAAATCGCCTTGGGAAAAAGGTCAACAACCTCCGGATATTGATGAGTTGCTCAGCAATCTTCAGGATAAATTTAAAATAGGTTTACCNAAANAAGGAGGAATGACTCTCCTCATAATTGTTGCAATNNTNATCTGGTTTTCNACAGGTATTTTCATAGTTGATCCGGAAGAGCAGGCAGTAATCAAACGTTTTGGAGAGATTACGGATGTGGTTGGACCAGGTCCACATTATCATTTGCCTTCTCCAATCGAAACCGTTCAGATTGCTCCTGTGACAGCAGTGCGCAGACTTGANATTGGATTCCGGACTATCCAGATTGGNCCTCCGGCAAAATATAGACGAGTCTTAAAAGAGTCATTAATGCTGACTGGAGATGAGAATATTATTGATGTGCAGTTCATCGTGCAATACCGTATTTCAGGATTAGAGGATTATCTTTATAGTCTGACAAATCCGGATGAAACAGTTAAATCCGCTGCAGAATCTGCAATGCGTGAGGTTGTCGGAGATACAACTGTCACCAAAGCACTGACTGTTGGTAAGGGGATTATTGAAGATACAACTGCACGACTGCTTCAAGAGACAGTGAACAGTTACAAAGCCGGAATAAAAATTGAGAATGTGAAACTTCAGGACGTTCATCCTCCGGATGCAGTCAAAGAAGCTTTTAAAGATGTTGTCAGTGCGCGTGAGGATCGTGAAAAAATGATCAATGACGCAGAAGGTTACAGAAATAATCTTGTTCCAAAGTC
>JGI26244J51143_1000592_pt1 | contig 14497 bp, 13 predicted proteins | sample SaaInlV_150m_DNA_6_FD_51143 | JGI IMG/M metagenome (IMG submission 51143) | reverse complement strand
CATATTTAGTATTTTTGCGGTGTATGAAAGTTTATTATGATCAAACCTATAAATCAAATTACAGTTTTGAAGACATGCGTTATTATTTCCTTGCTGCTGCTTCTGTTTAATCAGGGTTGCAATAGTCTTTGTGGAAAAGAGGTCGAAGGGGATCTAAATATAGCTCCATTCACACCTGTTATACACGTTGTTTTTACTGGTGAAGAGAATGGGTATCTGGAGCCTTGTGGGTGTTCAGAAAAACAGCTTGGTGGGTTTTCTAAACGGCATACTTTAATCAATCATCTGAGGGAAGAAGATGGACACTTGATCCTCTTAAGCCTGGGCGATCTTACTGGTAACGTTGGCAGGCAAGGCGAAATAAAAATGGAGACAGCGCTTGAAGCATTAGGTCTGATGGGCTATGACGTGCATAATATAGGCGAAAAGGATCTTGATATTGGAACTGATTTGCTAGGCTATTTTTCTCAAATAAGTAATGTGGGTTTCATATCAAGTAATATCAAATTTACGACACCGGTGCTGGAAATAAAACCTTATGTAATCAAAGAGGTAAAGACGAAGGAAACAATATTAAAGGTTGGTATATTAGGCGTTCTGTCTCCAGAGCTTGTTGGAAATTATTATCATGACATGGAGGTTATGGACCCTGTTTTATCGCTTAAACCTTTACTAAAAGATCTGCATGATAAAACAGATATACTGATACTGCTTTCTCACGCAGAAATGGAAGAGTCTATAAAAATCGCAGAAGCCTGTCCCGATCTGAATTTAATAATTTCAGGCCACATGGTTGATAGACCGGATCTCTACCTTGAGAAAGTAAATGACACATACATAATCCCTGTGGGAGAGAAGGGTAAATATGTGGGTAAGATTACTCTATCGTCACAACAGAAGCAAGTAGGTGAAGGTGAGCATTTTGATAATCTTTCACCTGGCATTGAGATAACGCCATTAGATGGAAAATTTGAAGACTCCTCTGATATCACAATGCTGTTAAAAATATATCAGCAAAGACTTAGGGATGAAGAATTACTGCTACAGGTTATTAAGAGTGATCCGTCTTCGAGTCTGACATTTATCGGTAACGATGATTGCGCTGTCTGTCACAATAAAATTTACAAGCATTGGGAAGAGACAGGTCACGCTTCTGCTTATGAGACATTAGAGAAGGTTGAACACGAGTACGATCCTGAATGCGTAGAGTGTCACGTTGTTGGCTTGAATTACTTCACAGGGTTTGAGACTATAGAATCAACGCCAGGGCTGAAGGGGGTAGGCTGTGAGAGTTGTCATGGGCCTGGAAGCGATCATAAAGAGACACAGTCAAAAGATTACGGTAGGGTACATGTAGGTGTTGAGAGATGTGGAACCTGCCATAATGACGAACACAGTCCGAATTTCGAATTTGAGGATTACTGGCAAAAGATTAAACATCCACGGGAAGGGAAATGAAAAATTGATTGATTTAATAGCGAATGAAATTTTCATTAGTTTAGGAGTAACAGATGCCTGAATTAAGAAAGGAACCCGTTTCCGGACGTTGGGTAATTGTTGCGACTGAAAGAGCTGCAAGGCCTACCGATTTCGAAACCAACCCACAAATTATTAAAAGCAGTTTCTGCCCTTTCTGCGAAGGTAACGAAGACAAAACACCACCTGAGATTCTGGCATATAGAGATAATGGTGCAATGCCAAACACTGGTGGTTGGAGGGTCAGGGTTGTTCCAAANAAATTTCCTGCGTTACAGNCAGAAGGTGAATATTTCAAATGTGAAGACGGTATATACGANAAGATGAATGGTATTGGCGCACATGAAGTTATAATAGAAAGCCCCAGGCATATTCAGTCTCTGACATCGCTTGATAATGNAAATGTTGAAGAAGTTTTGTTGTGCTACAGAGACCGTCTGGTTGATTTAAAGAGTGACAAAAGATTTGTTTATGGACTGTTATTTAAAAATGTAGGATTTTCTGCAGGCGCATCACTTGAGCATACTCATTCGCAAGTGATTGTGACACCGATTGTTCCTCCTCTAGTTGCAAATGAGATAGCAAATGCCAAAGTATTTTACCAGCGTACAGGAAAATGTCTTTTTTGCGACATGATACAGCAGGAAATAGAAACAGATAAAAGAGTAGTTATTTCAACAGATAATTTTGTAGTCTTTGCTCCTTTCGCTTCCAGGTTTCCTTTTGAGACATGGATACTTCCCAAAAAACACGAAAGCAATTTTGAAAACTTACAGGGGGCAGAGGCAAAAGAACTTGCATATGTTTTAAAGAGCGTTCTTGCCAAACTAGAAGCAACTTTAGACTTTCCACCGTATAATTATATAATACATAGTGCTCCATTTAATGTAACTGAATCAAAGCATTTCCATTGGCATATAGAAATAATACCAAGACTTACAAACATAGCAGGATTTGAATGGGGAACNGGNTTTTATATTAATCCAACGCCTCCTGAAGAATCTGCTGAATTATTGANAATATAATGAAGAAAAAACCAGTAGTTCCACATATGGAAAAGACCGTAAACAAGATCAGGAAATTGCTCAATAAGTCTAAGGGTATGGTACTTGATGATAAGTTATTAGGGTCACTGGAAGAGATGTGTGAGGATCTGGGATCTCAACTGAAGAAGAGAGAGGTTGAGGCTGGAAACCTCTCCGTAAAAAATGAAGAAAATGAAGAATCAAAAATATTGGAAGAACAGATTCAAGAGGAAAGAGAAATATTTGATAACGTAATAGAAGTCATGGGGGCAGGATTGTGTCTTATTGATAAGAATACAAAGATTATATGGGCAAATGATACACTGAAGGAGTGGCTGAACCTGAATGAATCTCCCGTTGGTGGACATTGTTCTGATATTTATCACTGTGATGTCGTCGGAACAGACAAATGCCCGGCAGAGCTGGTACTCAAGGGAAAAAAGGGTCACATCGTTCAATCATGGGTGAGAACAAAGGCAAAAAAAAGAATGTGTATTCAACATATTGCCATACCTATAACAAACAAGAATAGCAATACTGACAATATCCTGTTGCTTACTGTTGATGTGACTGAAAACGAAAAGATGGTACACCGGCTTTTGCTGTTACAACAGTTTGGAGAAATAACCCAGGGAACATTACATCTTGATAAATTGCTACATTTAATCTTAACATGCATAACTGCTGATTACTCATTTGGGTTTAACAGAGCAACGCTATTCTTGATTAATAAAGAGCTTAATGTTCTGAATGGAAAATTAGCGATAGGGCCAGCTTCCTCAGAAGAGGCTACGCGAATTTTGAAGGAGATGTCAGATAGTCATAATTCTCTTACAGATATTGTTGACAAATTAGATTATAGCCATAATATCGACACGCCTCTTAACACGATGACAAAGCTTTTGGTTTACTCACTTGCAGATGCAAAGGAAGTTGTGACGCTTTGTACTAAAGAAATGAAACCCATAATAGTTAAAGATGCTGTTAAGGATCCGCGTGTATCAAATGAATTCAGAAAGGCCTTGGGGGTAAATGAATTTGTCTGTGTCCCCTTGATAGCCAAGAATGAGCCTATTGGTGTTATCGTTGCAGATAATGTTTATACTGCGGAACCGATATCTGATGAGCGTGTTAATACTTTGACAATGTTTGTCAATCAGGCCTCGCTTGCAATTGAGAATGCTGAAACCTATAAAAGTCTGGAAGATAAGATTGATCAACTTACTGAAACTCAGCAGAGACTTATTCGTTCAGAAAAACTGGCGGCCATCGGTTCAATGTCATCTTACGTTGCTCATGAAATAAGAAACCCACTGGTTACCATCGGCGGTTTTGCAAAAACTCTCTCTCGTTTTACCTTTACAGATGCGAAAATCAAAGTTAACATTGACATTATCATAGAGGAGGTAAAGCACTTAGAGAAAATACTTAATAATATTACAGATTTTGCCAAGCCATCTAAGCCTGAAAAAATTGATGTTCAAATATGTGAAATAATGGAAAATACGTGTTTGCTAATGGAGAACTATTTCCAGGAAAAACATATAACGTTGCAAAAAAAATATGAAACAGGTGTGCCTGAAGCACCCGTTGATCCTACTCAAATAAAACAGGTTTTCCTTAATATACTGATGAATGCGGTCGAATCAATGCCTGATGGTGGTAAGCTNGACGTTAANATTNAATNTATAGATGGGTCAGTAAAGATATACATTGTTGATGCAGGCAAAGGAATGAAACAAGNTGTGCTGCAGAATATTTACGATCCATTTTTTACGACAAAACCGAGTGGNACAGGTGTCGGNCTATCTGTCAGTCTAAAGATTATTGAGGATCATGGCGGAACGATAGATGCGATAAGCGAACAGGGAAAAGGAACAACCATGTTACTAACACTGCCAATAAAGTAGTAGAAAGGAGTTCGTAACGATGACAACTATTCTGGTTGTAGAAGACGACAAAAACCAACGCTTACTTTACGAACAGGAATTAAAGTTGGAAGGTTATGAGGTTGTGACAGCTTCTGATGGTAAGGACGCTTTGGGAAAAATCCAGGAACAGCTCCCAGACCTTATTGTAATGGATATAAACATGCCAAAGATGGATGGTATTGAGACAATGGGAAAAATTCTAGGAAAAAATAAAGAAATTCCTGTTATCATTAATACTGCTTACAGTAACTATAAAGATAATTTTATGACATGGGCTGCAGATGCATATATTGTCAAATCTTCAGACATGCTAGAGCTAAAGAATACAATTAAAGAAGTATTGGCAAAAAAAGCGAAGGATTCCTGAATTAGCGTAAATGAATAGAAGTTTTCAATGTGTCTAACATTAAACCAGGTTATTTCAAGTCAATTAATATTGAGAATATAAACATGCCTCTAAGCAATGTACTTACCATTATTCTGGCAGGAGGACAGGGGGAAAGACTTTATCCCCTGACAAAAGACAGAGCAAAACCTGCTGTGCCTTTTGGAGGTATATACAGAATAATAGATTTTACATTAAGTAATTGTCTCAATTCCGGATTGCGCAAGATAATAGTTCTGACTCAATACAAATCCTTTTCTCTCGATAGGCATTTGAGGCTTGGATGGAGTATTTTTAATAGTGAATTAAATGAATATATAGAACAGATTCCCCCTCAGCAAAGGATCAGTGATCAGTGGTATCAGGGGACTGCAGATGCTGTCTACCAAAATATATATACACTTGAAAAGGAACAACCAGAAATGGTCTTGATGCTTTCCGGAGACCATATTTATAAAATGGATTACAGAAATATGATCCGTTTTCATCAGGAAAAGAAAGCCGATCTTACAATTGCGTGTATGGACGTACCGCTAGAAGAAGGAAAAAGATTTGGTGTAATAGAAACAAATGAGGATAGTAGAATTACTGGATTTCATGAGAAACCGGCTGTACCAATCCCTTCTCCAAATAATCCGGATGCTACATTTGCTTCTATGGGAATATATTTGTTTAACACCAACACGCTCGTTAAAGCGATAATTGACGATGCCAAGCAGGATACAAATCATGATTTTGGAAAAAACATAATACCTGACATGATACATTCTAAGAGGGTTTACGCATACCCGTTTACGGATGAAAACAAGAGTGGCTTAAACTACTGGCGTGATATAGGGACCCTGGATGCTTACTGGGAGGCTAATATGGATCTTGTACAAATATCACCAGAATTTAATCTTTATGACAAAGACTGGCCAATCCGGACTTACAAAGCACAGTACCCCCCGGCAAAGACAGTTTATAAAAAAGATTTTCCAGGTGAGAGAACAGATATGATCCTCAATTCTATTGTATCAGATGGATGCATAATCAGTGGTGCAAAGATAGAGGGATGTGTCTTGTCACCTGATATTAGAGTTGGTTCTAACACAGAAATTTATGATTCAATTATAATGGAAGATGTCAGGGTAGGGCAGAACGTTAAGATTCGAAAGGCCATAATAGATAAATCGGTAAATATTCCAGACAATATGAAAATTGGTTTTGACAGGGATGAAGATATAAGGCATTTTACTGTTACTGATAGCGGTATCGTGGTTGTCCGCAAAGAAATGCAACTGGTTTAGAAAAGTATAGCATTTCTATACTTCCTTATCTTCTTAATCAGTCTGATTGTCAGTGTTTAGTTCCATTCGTTCCGGTATTAATATCCCGCCTGAAACAATTAATTTCATACCCTCTTCGATGCTGAGATCAGTTTCTTCTATATCTTGCTCTGGAAGATAAATCAAGAAACCTGAAGTAGGATTTGGTGTTGTTGGGATAAATATACTGGACAATTCTGCCCCATCTACCGTCTTTAAGCTACCTGTGACAAATGCAAATGCCTTCATTCCGACTCTTGGATATTCAACTATAACTACACGTTTGAAAGATTGTGTAGTCGGGAGACTTATAATTTCAATCAGTTTTTTTGACGATGTATATACATTTTTTATAATAGGGACATTGTTCACTATTCTTTCAAAGAAACGAATGACAAACTTTCCTAGAAAATTTGTTGCTACCACACCTATAAAATAGAGCGCTACAAATGTGAGTATAAACGCTACTGACGTGATGACAAACTCGTCAATTTTACTATTCGGAGAGAACCCGAAAGCACCGACGGCTCTTACTACCACCGGAGAAAGAATCCCTCCAATCATAGTAAATAAAAACTTTATTACAAAAAATGTAACGAAGACTGGTAAAACAACTAGTAGTCCAGCAATCATTTTTCTTCTGGTATTTTTCTTTAAACCGACAGTGTGAAGTCTTCCTGATTTCATTTTTGGTTTCATAATAGATAATCGTGATAGTTCAATAAATTAGATTATAAAAAATGCCAAATTGCTACCATTATACCTGCAAGGATAAAATTAAAATCTGTAATACTTTCACATGCGAACCCACTGGGTATAAGGCGNTTGTGATANAGGTANAAATACCCNCATGCGTACGCAACACATGGGAGAAGATAATATGAGAACCCGGAAGTCCAGCCGTTCATAGGGCTGATAATTAATAGTATTGTCAGTAATGTTAACATTACGACGAGAATTACCTTAGTATTATTTTTTCCTATTGCTATTGGTATTGTTTCCTTGCCAATTATTCTGTCACCTTGTACGTCTCTTACGTCAAGCAATACTGTCCTTGTGAAAACCATGCTGAAAGTAAATGCTAATACAACAGGAAGTGACGACAAGGAGGATTCTGCTGATCCCAGGAACGTAATTAAACCTGTGCTGACAGCCCATGCTATACTTATAAACATCTCTTTTGATCCCGGAATTTGTGCAAGACTTCGATACCTGAAAATACTGGTAAACCTCTTTGGGACTATAGAAACCCTGTACGCTATTCCGAACAAAGAGGCAAAAAAAATGCAGAAAAAAACGTCTATATTAACAGTAAATGCCAGAATCGTAGACAAGATGGCTGCTACAATACCGAGAACCATGAAGGTTACTTGATATTTCTCATACAATTTTGCCCTGGATGGTTCACTCAGGGCAGCAGCTTCCTTATTAGCAAAATAGTTTAAAACATACATTGAAAACAAAAATAGTGTTGCAATTGCACAGAATTTAACCCTGGGATTTATACCAAGCAAGACAGCGCTTGCATAGCTGAAACTTGCAGCTCCAATTCCAATATACATGAAACTGCCTATTAAGATTGTAATCGCTTTTTCAGTAAACGATTGCACCTTTTTGTTTTTTTCGCCTTGATAATTCTGTACCTTGTCAACAACCCTCTCGAGTAACCAGTTAGGTGTTGAAGCACCAGCTGTTATGCCAATGACACCATAATCTGCGAGTTTCTTTAGGTTCAATTCCTGTTCTGTCTCAACCAGGAATGCTGGCACACCTTTCTTTTCAGCGATTTGAACTAATCTATTTGTGTTTGCACTCCCTCTTCCACCAACGACAATCATTGCATCAACATCCTCGCTCAGGCTGATCACCTCTTCTTGTCGTCTTGATGTAGAACTGCATATTGTGTCAAACACCTTGTGGTTTTTATATCTGTGTTTTAGTTTATCAGCTATTAATGCAAAAGTATTCATGTCCTGAGTAGTTTGGGCAACAATACAAATTTTTTCCATATCAGGTAATTCTGATACTTCCTCAGGAGAAGAAACCACATAGCCTTTGCCGTTAGTATACCCAAGTAATCCAGTTACTTCAGCATGCCCTTCATCACCTACTATTACGGTAGAAAATCCTTCCTTCGCGTTTTCCTCAATAATTAATTGTACACGTTTCACGCGGGGACAAGTTGCATCACAGATCGCGGCGCCTGATGCTTCCAGTTCTTGTCTTCTTTTGGGTGTAATACCGTGTGCCCTGATAACTACAGTACTCTTTGACAAATCCGTGTCTTCCTTGAGGGCTCTGATTCCTTGTTTCTCCAGCTTTTCAAGTACCTGTGGATTATGTATCAACGGACCTTCTGTATAGATGGTGCCATCGCTTTCAACTTTATTAGCAGCATCTAATGCGTTGTCCATTGCCTTTCGTACACCCATACAAAAGCCTGCTTTTTTTGCTACTATAACTCGCATTTTTTGTCTATTTTATGGTTAAAATAAGCTGAGTGATTCTTATGTCAATACGTACCAAACTTGTATGTTCCGACAACCTTTCTCACTCAATCTCTCACTGAAATATAATGAAAATGATTCTATCAACATGCAATTTTCTTGTCAAAGAAAATCAGATTTGATAGAATTGTCTCGACATCAATTGGTGGGTTGTGGGGATGGCTTTTCGCCGGTGAGATTAATGGCGCCATGCATACGATAACGACAAAGCTTATATTATTTGCAAGAAATTACCAAAAGAATATAAGGAGTATCTGATAATGGACTTGTATGAAACTATCAAAACAAGAAGAAGTATAAGGGCGTATAAAAAGGATCCGGTGGAAGACGATAAACTGGATAGAATTATTGATGCTGCACGGCTTGCACCAACTGCTGCCAATAAGCAGCCATTTTCGCTTATAGTAATTAAAAATGAACAGGTTAAACACAAATTAAAAGATGCTTATTCGCAGGAATGGTTTTACACGGCACCGGTAATTATATGTGCATGTGCATTACCAGACACAGCATGGAAACGAAACGATGGTAGGAGATACGTTGATGTTGATGTGGCAATAGCAATGGATCATTTGATACTTGCCGCTTCTGCTGAAGGACTTGGCACCTGTTGGATAGCCGCTTTCAAACCAGAGGTGGTGAAAGATGTATTAAACATACCTGATAATTTAGAGCCCTTGATTTTAACGCCCCTGGGTTATCCTGAGATCATTCCTGAACCAACTTTTCGAAAATCGCTTGGAGAAATGGTAAGAGAAATAAAGTGAATCTGCTGCAATTATCCATGCCTGATACCTCTCTACATTTCAGCGGGAAAATGTGTGACTTTCCGTACTTCAGTAGTGCCTCATTTGAGTAGTCTTACTATCATCAAAGGCAAAAGAGACCACAACAGTTCAGGTCTTAACATTTAATAAAATATTAATAGCTTCTTTAAGGTATAAAAAATGGCAACAGTCGCAATTTCAAGTTGTGATAATTATGAGTTAGAAAAAGTCAGCACGGCTGTGAAAAAATGTTTAAGTTTGATAGGTAATCTTGAAACCATTGTAAGGCCTGGGATGAAGGTGTTACTTAAACTGAATCTCCTTTCTGCCTCATTAGGGCCGGAGAGGGCAGTTAATACGCATCCTACCGTTATAAGGGCGCTTGTTGATATCTTTAAGAACGATTACGGGTGTGAGGTTTATATTGGGGATTCTTGCGGTAGCCTAAGGACCGGTTCTACGGATAAAGCTTTTAGGGTTACACAAATAGACAAGATTGCAGAAGAGACAGGTGCCGTCATCGTAAACTTTGATAAGGATGAAGCCCTTGATATAACAAATGAGAACGCAGTGATCTTAAAAGACTTCAAGATTGCAAAGACTGTAAAGTCGGTAGATGTTGTAGTGAATGTCCCGAAACTGAAAACACACGGTCTGACAAGGTACACAGGTGCAATCAAAAATATGTTCGGTTCCATACCTGCCAATGGGAAGAAAAATGTGCATCTGTTGGCACCAAAGAACAGATTAATGGCTCAGGCATTGGTTGATGTTTTTGAGATGGTACAACCACATATAACTGTAATGGATGCAGTTATTGGAATGGAGGGTAACGGCCCTAACGCCGGAGATCCGAGAAAGGTGGGATTAATAATTGCCGGTTATGATGGTATCGCATTGGATGCTGTGGCCAGCACTATAATTGGCTTTGATCCCATGAAAGTACCTATTATCAAGTATGCACATGACAGAAAACTTGGTACCGCAGATATGAATAAGATAGAAGTTTTAGGTGAGGAGATCAGCAAGGTTGTAGTTGCTGATTTTAAGAAACCCTCCAGCTCCGCACAGGATTTTGCGTCTAACTATATCCCAAACTTTATGCTTGCTAAAATGTTTGATAATAGTTGCTCATGTGTTTCTACGGTGAATGAACCAAATTGTACAAGATGTTATGAGTGTATCAGAAATTGCCCAGCTAAAGCAATGTCGGCTCCGGATGGTAAGGTGATAGTCGATGAGGATAAATGTATTGGCTGCTTTTGCTGTGACGAGGTTTGCAATTACAAGGCGATTGAGATGAAGCGCTCGTTTCTTGGTAATGTTTTCTTGAAAATGGCGGTCTTCTTAGGTGTGGAACGGTTACAGTAGTAAATATATAATCGATATAGAAAGCAATAGAACTGCTTCTTGTAACTGGATGATTAAAATGAAGTAATACTATTTTTTTGCAATATTAATTGTCATTGAAGCAGACGACAATTGATTTTCGCTTTGAACTTTTTTGGAAATTTCTTCTCTATTGATCGTGATGTGCCTTGGCGCATCAATCCCCAATTTGATCTGCTGTTTATTAATATCTATAACAGTTATCTTGATATTATCTTCGATTATGATGCTTTCACCTAACTTTCTTGTTAGTATAAGCATTTTTCACATTCCTGAATTTATATTAAAATTTTATCAAATGAGCCTTAAGTATGTTTCTTTTGCTAAACATTTTTATACAGTAGTTTATAAGTTTTACGTATTAAGTCAAGATGATTTACATTGAATTTGATGACATAATGCGGATATTCTTCTGTTTGGCAGGTAGAGCATTTTTTCATCTTTCACTATAACATCGATTTTTCCCACCGTTGTAACTACAACAAGCTCCGCTTTATAATTCATTTAGGATATTGATTTAATTTGTATGTATTTCGTTGAATTTGTTGTAAATAGCATTTCAAGGGTTTACAGGGCAGTTTGTAATTGACAGGTTTTGTGCCTTTTTGATATAAGACTACTAATAAAATTTCTTAATAATTAACAGGGGACAAGGCATGGCAACGATAGAAAAAACCACAGCAAGGGAAATACTTGATTCCAGAGGTAACCCTACAGTTGAAGTAGATGTAATACTGGATGATGGTACATTGGGCCGGGCGGCAGTTCCGTCAGGTGCGTCTACAGGTCGTCACGAAGCTTGTGAGCTGAGAGATGATGATCCGAAACGATATCTCGGAAAGGGAGTTACCAAGGCCATTAATAATGTAACAGAAATAATAGGTCCAAAAATAAAGGGTTTAGACCCATCCGAACAGGAAAATATTGATAAACTAATGATTGATCTGGATGGTACAGATAATAAAAGCAACTTGGGTGCTAATGCCATCCTGGGAGTCTCTATTGCGATAGCAAGAGCGGCCTCAAATATGTTAAATGAACCGTTGTATAGATATATTGGAAATAGTGATAACTATATCATACCTGTACCCATGATGAACATTATTAATGGCGGAGAGCATGCTGATAACAACCTTGATATTCAGGAATTTATGATCATGCCGGTTGGTGCTGACTGCTTCAAGGATGCATTAAGGATCGGAGCAGAAGTCTTTCATAGTTTGAAAAAAATCCTTAGCTCCAAGGGGTATAACACAAATGTAGGTGATGAGGGCGGCTTTGCTCCTGAGTTGAAATGTAATGAAGAGGCCTTGGAGACTATAATGGAAGCCATAATCAAGGCGGGTTATGAACCAGGCAAGGATGTATTACTGGCTTTAGACACAGCTGCAAATGAAGTTTATAAAGATGGTAAATATGTATTACAGGCAGAAGCTGATCCTGAAAAATCTATTGAAGGTATGATTTCATTCTATGATGATTTGATCTCTAACTATCCCATTTATTCAGTAGAAGATGGCTTGGCAGAGGATGATTGGGATGGCTGGAAGGCATTAACCGAAAAAATTGGCAACAGGGTGCAACTAGTCGGAGACGATCTATTCGTTACGAACATAGATAGATTAAAGAAGGGTATTGACCAGGGAATAACCAATTCAATATTGATCAAACTTAATCAGATAGGTACGCTTACAGAAACCATACAAACAATAGAGATGGCCAAATCAAATGGTTTTACTACAGTCATATCACATCGTTCCGGAGAGACGGAAGATACTATAATATCTGATGTTGCAGTAGCAACCAATGCAGGACAAATCAAGGCCGGTTCACTTTCCAGAACAGACCGCATATGCAAATATAATCAATTGTTAAGGATAGAGGAAGAACTTGGAGATAATGCTGTTTATGGTGCCGCTTCTTTGAAGATGAAATAATATATTTATCTTGAGCTCTAAACAATTGCTAGATATTTGCTTCCAACTATCTACTGAAATAAAAGAATTATGCTAAGGCGCTTCCTTTTTACCTTTTCTATAGCAACCTCAATAATAATTGTCTTTTCTGTTATCGTTACTCAAAAGAGAGAGGAGAGGATGACTCTTGAGGCAACACAAAAAGTGCTTGCGGAAAAAGTTGATTCTTTAAGGGTAGAAAACGAAAGACTCAAAGCAGAAAACAAAGCACTCGTAGATGACCCTATACAAGTAGAGAGAGAAGCCAGGGATAATTATGGATATACTAAAGAGGGAGAAACTACTTACAAAAAATACAAATTTAATATTTCAGAACCAGAGAGTGACAAGGAAGGTAGGTCAGCTAAGTCAGGTGGTCTGGAAGCATTCTTATTCGAAGGTCCCTTTCCGTGGCAGGTGCCACTCGGTCTGATAGTGATAGCTTCTCTATTTTTATTAGTTTCTTATAAATATGAACGTTAAATCTTATATTGATAAAATGGTAAGGGATGCCAAAAAGGCATCTCGTCTGATGGCCACTGCCGATACATCAGTAAAGAATGCTGCACTGGAGCAAATGGCGCTCAATTTCATTAACAGTAAAGAAATACTGATAGTGGAAAATGAAAAAGATTTAAGGGCTGCAGAGGAGAATGGATTATCTGCTGCCATGATAGATAGATTACGACTGACTGATCAACGTATAGAGGCTATGGCGGAGGGCATAAGAGAGGTGATAAATCTCAGCGATCCTGTTGGTGAAGTAATGGAGAAAATTGTACGACCAAACGGCCTTGACATTCAAAAGATCAGAGTTCCCATAGGTGTTATAATCATTATTTATGAATCACGGCCAAACGTTACGGCTGATGCTGCATCACTTTGCTTAAAAACAGGAAATGCGACAATACTTCGCGGTGGAAAAGAGTCGATACATTCTAATATTGCAATCTACCGGCAAATAAGCACGGCACTTGAAAAGGTTGGACTTGATAAAAATGCAATTCAGGTCATAGAAACTGCCGACCGTGAAGCCGTTGGACACCTTCTCAAATCAGATGAATATGCGGACTTGGTCATTCCCAGAGGTGGGGAGAGCTTGATACGAAACGTTGTTGAAAACTCTACCATTCCGGTCATAAAACATTACAAAGGTGTTTGCCATGTCTACGTGGATGAACATGCTGATACGGATATGGCAAGAGAAGTATGTTTGAATTCAAAGCTGCAGAGACCGGGTACTTGCAATGCAATGGAAACTATGCTGGTGCACGAGAAGATATCCGGCACATTCCTTCCTGATATTTACAAGGGGATGTCGGACGCCGGCGTAGAATTGCGTGGATGTGAAAAAAGCCGTGAGATCATTCCTGAAATAAAACAAGCTGTCGAAGATGACTGGTCAGCAGAGTATTTAGACAAGATACTTTCCGTAAAAATTGTTTCTTCCATAGATGATGCTATTGATCATATTTCAATTTATGGTTCTTCACATTCAGATACGATAGTAACAGAAAATAAATCCAATGCGAATAAATTTACAGATGAGGTTGACTCTGCTGCTGTATACGTTAACGCCTCCACACGCTTTACTGACGGCTTTGAATTCGGGATGGGTGCGGAGATTGGCATCAGTACTGATAAACTTCATGCTCGCGGACCAATGGGTCTTAAAGAGCTTACATCATACAAATATATCATCCATGGCACAGGACAAATTCGCTAGTAATGGTCTGCAAAACAGATGATACTGGT
>JGI26244J51143_1000585_pt1 | contig 14554 bp, 18 predicted proteins | sample SaaInlV_150m_DNA_6_FD_51143 | JGI IMG/M metagenome (IMG submission 51143) | reverse complement strand
ATCTTCTCACCCTCCTTGATCACTGCGACCCGATTTGCATATTCCAGNGCAAGTTTCATGTCATGGTGCACCATGATTGCAGTCAGGTTCATTTTCTTTTGTGCGTCCAAAATTAAATCCATAATTTCTCGGGCCGTTACGTGGTCCAACTCTGAAACAATCTCGTCAGCTAGTAAGATAGTAGGTTTTTGCATTAGTGCTCGAGCTATTGCAACCCGTCTTTTTTCCCCACCACTAATCATGTATGCTTTACGAGATTCCTTTCCGGACAGACCAACTAATTTTAAAATTCTCTTAGCCTCTTGAATCTCATGTTCGGGAAATTGTTTTAGAACGGATTGTATTTTGCTAAGCCTTGGCAATGCACCAATCAAAATGTTATCAAGGACGCTGCTGTTTTTTACAAGACCCAGACTTTGAGGAATGTATCCTATTGTGTGCATCATTTTTTTAAACGTCTTGTCATTCATGTTTGGGGTTTGATAGTCCATTTTGATTGTGCCCTTGCTGGGGGTCATCATGCCGTTCATCAGTTTTAGCAGNGTNGACTTTCCGGAACCTGATTGGCCNACAATTGCATAGTTGGTTCCCCTGTCAATGGACATGTTAACTCCGCTTAGGGCAAAACTTTTGGAATCATATGATGTCCACACGTCGTTCATTTGGATTATTTTATTTGTAGAAATTAATGAAAAAGAAGGGGTTTCGGTCATTTGAATTTGTATAGTTTCAAATGAGCCGGGTTTTATTTGCTCTTATCATATTTGTCTAAGATTTTTTGATCAAGACCAGTCAATGAGTCGATAAAGGTTCCAAATTCACCAATATGCATAGTGGTTGTTGTTGGAACTAGTGCCTCAGCACCATACAGATTAGTTAGAATTGAGTTGTGCTCGTCATAATTGAGTTTAATCAATGCGCTAACTAAATTGTCCTTAGTTGGTTCGGTCATGCTAGAACTTACCATAAAGACATGTGATGGTACAGGTCCAATTGTGGTAACTGGACGTAATTTTGCTTGATCCTCTAAATCTAGGTATTTCTTTGGAGCAATATCTGAGCCAAATGCAACATCGACATCACCCTTTAACAGTAAATTCAATGCTGCCTTGTAGCCACCTGCAAATGTATAACTTTCAAAGTTATTTGCAAGTGCTTGCTCTAAAGCAACTATGTCGTTGCCTTCGATATTGATATGACCGTCAGTTACTAGAGTTCCCATAGGTCGTACAAACCCAGAGGAACCAGTTATGCTAGTAAATGCAACGCGTTTGCCAACAGTGTCTTCCAATGTGTTAATTGAATCATTTTCTGCTAACGTCCAAACCGTTGCTTGATAGTTTACCTTACCTTTGACTAATTCTGCCAATACAGCTTCTGCACCTGTTCTTTCATGGGTAATCCATGCAGGTCCAGTATCCATAAAGGCAGCGTCAATATGACCAAATCTCATGCCTTCAATGATGGTTTCATAGTTTGTTGGGACAACTATCTCAACGTCAATTCCAAGTTCAGATTCTAAGAATTTTTCCAGAACTTCTGCTTTTGGAGTTAGTTCATCAGCTTTTTCAACTGGAATAAATCCAATAGTTAAGGAATCAACGTCAATTGCGTTTGCATCAACGGTAACATATTCAACCTCATTTGTTGTCGGAGCACCAATCATTGTAGAAGAAACAGCTAGTGTGGAAACACCAACAATTGCAAATACAGCAACTAATGCGAGAATTATGTTTTGGTTCATTTAATTCAAAAATTAGTTTTAGCTAAGATTATTTAAAGAACTTGATAATTTTATTGAGTTATTCTAAATCTATAGAATAAGAACATGTTTTAGCTAATTGGATATTTTAGAATTGGAATCATTTGGATGCAAGAGCAGGGTTGGCTCCATGTTCTCCAATGTTATCTCCACCTTTCCAATCCTGCTGCGGTAAAGTTTGATTTTTTTACCCTCTGGAGAAATCACGTATTTGTCAACTTCAGCCAGTGCAAGATCCTCAAGTGTGGACAGTGTCTTGTAGACAGTTGAAAGGGATATTTTCAATTCGTTTGCAATTTGAGTGACATCTTTCGACTCCTCCTTGACAGAAAACAAGACTGAACGCGTGCATACATTGCTCAATGATTCAATGATTTTTTGATTAATATCAAATTCGGATAACTGAATTATACCCCGTTTAGACACAAAATATCTAATTTGACACCAATATTAAAACTGGCTCAGGCTTCTTTATCGATATTTCAGCCTGCTTGATCCTGCTTCGATATATTTTGTATTTTCGCCCTTTATCAGATATCATCCATTGTTCAACCTTGATGAGTGTAAGCTCTTCAAGGTCAGACAATTTTTTGTAAACTGAACTGAGCGGTATCTTTAGTTTGTCTGAAAGTTCAGCGGCAGTGCGTCCCTTTTTAACAATTGTAAATAAAATTGCTCGGGATTCTGAATCAGCCAGTGCTTCCATTACTTTTTGAGTAATGTCATATTTTTTTAATTGTGGAAGTGTTATGCGTTTTGTCATTTGATATCAATGAATAATACGCATATTTAAACATCCTATAGATATTCTCATTCTATAGAATAAGAATTAAGTGTGATCAGGTGACAAGTTTGAATTATCAAATCTATTCCAAAACAATCCCAGAATAAATCCAACGGATATCCAAAAAGAGGTTACCCCAAGAACGGACATGAGTCTAAATTCATTAACTAAATTCATCGGAGCTGTAATCTCATCAGGATTTTCTGGCATTGCAAAGAATGCAGTGGTGATAAAAACAGCGTATCCGACCAATCCCAGATATTTTTTGTCGCTTTGTAATTTCTGCGATAGTTTGTAAAATGCAAGTGCTCCAAATCCAGATATTGCAATAAATAAAATGTACAAAATTGATCTTAGAACCACGGTTTCAGAATCGCCGACAGTCGGAGGGTTTGCAGGGTATTTTAAAAACGGAATCAAATAGACGGTAATCCACATCATTCCTGCAAGAATTACGGCCTTTGTTACATCATTTTTACCAGGTAAGGAATTTCGGGACAAGGCATATACGATTCCAAATAACGAGCCCATGGCAACCCCCAAAATTATTCCAGCTAAAACTTGTCCACTTTTTTGCCAGACCCGGTACTCCTCATAATCTGCCCAAAATTGTGGATTGTCATCNTCCTCACCGGAAGCAAAAAGATTCTCGTTTTCGATTCCAATTGCCTGATCAAGATAGGGCTCCACTATTGCAAAATTTACAGTGCCATGAATTGCTCCTGCAAGTGCGCCTGAAATTATAACGATTGCAATAAAGGCGGTACTTTTCATAAAAATATCACTAAACTAGACCAATTAATAGAATACCCAGATTTTAAAAATAGATTATAGGATTAGAAAAAGAAAATTAAATCTTAATGGCACGGAAATCCGGCTGCATGTCTCATATCATGAGTAAGTTCATGGATAGTTAGATCAACAAATGCTTGTTCACCGTAAACTACGCTAAAGATATGACCTTGATCAAAACCTACAACAAACAATCCGGCTGCAAATACTATAGACAATACCAATATTGCGACTTTAGATACACTTGTTTTAGATACACTAAGTTGTTGTACTTTAGACATCAAAAATACACTTGGTTGAATGTATTTATGTTCTTTGATATGAGTCCAGTTTTAGAAAATATCGCAATGTTATAATTTTGATCGACAAATGATGCATAAACAGAATACAAGAACTCAAAGTCATAGTGTTAAAAATTAACGAAGATATTTACAATTTAAAAATAAAACAGATTTTATGGCATCATACTATCTATCAATACCGATTATAATTGGAATTATAGTCGGAGGTTTTCTTGGCACATATGGAATTAATTCAAACGATTCAGAAATAATCACATCTTCAAAATTGATTGAAAACGGATCACCGTTTTTAGGGAATCCAGATGCACAGATCACGATATTGGAGTGGGGAGATTATCAGTGCACGTTTTGCTACAAATTTCANCAAAANACATTGAAAATAATTGATGAGGATTTCATTAAAACTGGAAAAGTAAAAATGGTTTTCAAGGATTTTCCACTGAACGGTCCTGATTCAAAATTAGCTGCAGAGGCATCTTACTGTGCACATGATCAAGAAAAATATTGGCAGTATCACGACGAGATTTACAGAAATTGGGGAGGGGAGAGAACAGGATGGATTACAAGAGATTCGTTGGCAGGGTTTGCGCAAACAGTGAATTTGGATCTGAAAAAATTTAACGAATGTTTGGATGACAACAAACATGAAAGTAAGGTGAACTCACTTTATGAGTTTGGAAACGATATCGGAATTGATGCAACGCCTTCATTCTTAGTATTCAGTGATCAAGAAATAATCAAAATTCGTGGAAATCAGCCACTGGAAGTATTTTTAAAAACTTTTGACAAATTAGAGTAGCATGTGTAAACAACATTGTACGGAGAAACAACTATCAGTAGATATTTTCTTTGTAAGTTATGAAAGTACACAATTTTAGTTTAATCGTAATCGGTTANGGGCTGATTTCACTTGGAATGATGTTCATGATGCTGTTCATNCAAACCNTGGGAAGTGCATGGTTAATTTTTGGCTCAGTTACATTTGTGGGAGCAGTTTGGATAATAAGAAAAGAAAGGATAGACAGCAAAGAGCAGAGTTTGCAAAGAGAGTTTTTGGAGATGGGTTTTGGTGAATGTGTCAAGTGCGGGGAATTTAGATTTGATAAAAAAGTTAATCGATGTACAAGTTGTGGATATTCAGGCTATCAAAATTAGTCAAGTTAGAACATCGGGGATTTAAAAGACTCATCACCCAGAATTACATCATTGTTTGTGCCTAAAATCATTCAATTTGTCTCAAAATAAAATCATAGAGATATTTTGTCATATTATGACGAATTGAAATTTTCAGATAATAAAATAAAGCAATATGGATTAATATCCGATAANAAGGATAAACAGTGAATGGGCAAGATCAACATAGAAAAGCAGGATTCAGTTAAACTCTATAAAATTAGAAAAACGCTAGAGGAATTATCTAAAAAATCAGGCAGAGGTACAGAGCTAATTACGGTGTACATTCCAAAAGGAAAACAACTTCACGAAATTATCAGTTCGCTTCAACAAGAACAGGGAACTGCAGATAACATAAAGTCTGATCTTACAAGATCCCACGTAGTTGATTCCTTGGGCAAAGTTGTTCAAAGATTAAAGCTGTACAAAAAAACGCCTCAAAGAGGATTGGTGATGTTTTGTGGTGCACTGCCTTCAGAAGAAGGAGGGCCGTTGGGAAGTGAGGTGGTTACTGTATGGGAAATTGATCCGCCAAAAGATTTGAATCAATACCTTTACAGATGCGATGATCATTTCCACGTAGATATTTTAAAAGACATGCTAAAGGATGACAACCTTATCGGATTTTTGGCAATTGATGCAAAGGATGCAGGTTGGGGATTGTTGTATGGTGACAAGATTGAAGTTTTGTCCCAAACAGGTTCAGGAGTAGCAGGCAAACACAGACAGGGTGGCCAGTCGGCAAAAAGATTTCAAAAATTAAGAGAGATGGAATTAAGTTATTTTTACAACAGAGTTGCACAAACCACAAGGGAGTATTTCATAGANATCTATCCGGTTAAAGGACTAATTATNTCAGGTCCGGGGCCTACAAAGGAGGACTTCATAAATGGAAATTACTTGGAATACAGGTTGCAAAATAACATCATCAATACAATTGATTCTGGTTATGCAGGTGCTGAAGGAATCAGGGAGGCGTTTTCAAAATCAGGGGACATCTTAGGAAATTTCAGATTGGTCGAAGAGAAAAAATTGATAGAGGATTTATTCAGGGAGGTAAACACCAACACAGGAAAAGGATCATACGGGTTACAGGAAGTTATAGGATATTTGAAAAATAACGTGGTTAAAATTTTAATGATTACAGATAACACCAACCTACACAGAGTNGAGGCGGAGTGTAAGCGCTGCAAGCACATCGAAGAAGACATCGTAGAAAGNCAACTTGTAATTCCAAAAAAGACAGAATACAAAAACAAACCTTGCACAGAATGCAATGCGATGGACAAAGAAGTTAACGAGCAGGATATNGTNGANTACTTGCAAATTATCGCAGCAAAAACAGGATCACAGTTGGAAGTTATTTCTGGAAGTGCAGAGCATGGAAATATGCTTGCAAGTCTCGGGAAGGTTGGAGCGATTTTAAGATACAATCCAGGTCATTCTAAATAAGGGCTGCACGAATTTTTACTGCAAGTTCAGACAATACGGNATCAGTTGGAATTTGACGTTTTGTCCATTCTGTACCCTTGTTGTTGTATCTGGGAATGATGTGGATGTGTACGTGTGGAATTATTTGTTTTGCAGCTTTGCCATTGTTTTGAGCTAAACTAAATGCATCCGCACCGGATCCCAATAACACCGCTTTTGCAATTTTGGGGACTATTGAAAAGATCCTTCCAACATCATCTGAATCCATATCCGTGATTCGCCCATGGTGTTTTTTTGGAATTACTAGCGTATGTCCGTCGTCAATAGGGTACTTGTCTAAAAAGGCAATATGATCTTCGTCCTCATATACAAGATGACCATCGCGTTTTCCATCCAAAATATCACAAAAAATACAGGTCATGCCAAAGACTATTTTTCAATTTTATTTATTGTTTTTATTATGTCTTTTAATAGGGGTAATTTCAGAGTTTGAACGTTCATGGGCAGAAAAGATAGAAAAGAGCGTGAAATTAAACGTGACAATTATGCCACAAAACACTCAGCTGCAAAGAAAAAAGAAACGCTAATTGCAATAGCAGTGTTATCAGTAATTGCAGTAATTGTAGGGTATGCAGGATACATGTTCGTAAATATGACAGTTGAAGCTCCCGGAGGTCCAGAAAATGCAGGTGCGTTAGGAAGTGAGCATGCTCATGCAGCAATTTTAGTAAAAATATTTGGCGACGAATTTGATTTCTCAGCACCAGCATATCAAATTAAATCTCCATGGATACATTTTGAATCTCGAGACGGTACAACTATTCACAAACATGCAACAGGTGTGGAGTTGGAGTATCTGTTTAATTCACTGTCAATAGGATTAGATGATCAGTGCTACGTATTCCCTGATGGAAAGGCATTTTGTACAACTGACGAATATTCACTAAAGTATTTCATCAACGGGGAAGCAATGTCAGACATAAGAAATTATAACATTGTAGAAGACGATAGAATTCTGATAACATTTGGTGGAGAAACAGATGAGCAGATCCAGGAATACCAGACACAGCTTGATAATCAAGAGATTATGAAATAGTAAGTTTTTTTATTATGATCAATGCGTTCAATGGTGATAACAATGAAAAGATGTTGCGATAATCCTGAAAAATATTTCATAGAATTTAGAAAAAGAAATGATGACGAGTTAATCTGGCTAGTATGTGAAGAGCATTTTCAAAATGAGGAATATAGGAAAAATGTCCGAAGAATCCAACCTGTCAATTAGTAATTATCTATGATTTTGAATCTTCCTTTGTAGTAAACTGTGCCATTTTATCAAATATCATATAGTATCCACATTTAGTGCAACGTAAAACAGTTAATTCAGTAGTTAGAAATTCTTTGTCTTCAAATTTTCCACCCAGTTTTACATTTTCACCCACAATCATTGCTTTGTCACTTTTACAAACAGGGCATTGAAGGGCTTTTTGCTCAATTTTTGACGTATCGCTCACACAAATATCATTTAGGATTTACAATTTAAATGAATAAAATTTTAGAAAATACTAACATTTGTGCAGTAGCAGACAACAACTCTTGCATTTACTTCTGAGTGGAAATTTTTTCAATGTCTCTTCCAGAGTATACCCATCCAACACAACAGCGTTTGTTCTATGTCCATTATCACATTTTAGTTTATGAATAGTAAACAACATAAAATTGCTGAATTTTATTTTAACTTAAGGGTTATGATGTATCTAAAAAATAGACATCAGCGGTAACTCATTCTCAGATAATTTTAAAAAACTCTAAATTATACTGATTTGAAAATAGTCTATTATGGAAATATCTAGCAGGAATGTAGTAGAAGGTACTGCTAGATCCCCACATAGAGCAATGTACAAGGCCATGGGGCTTACAGATAATGATTTATCAAAACAGTTCATAGGAGTTTGTCATACAGGTAACGAGGCAACCCCGTGCAACATTCATCTTCCACAATTAGCCTTAGAAGCTAAACGCGGGGTGTCAGATGGCGGTGCAACCCCTAGAGAGTTTTCAACAATTGCAGTAAGTGACGGAATTGCAATGGGACATGAAGGTATGAAATCATCTTTGGTATCTAGAGAAGTAATTGCAGATTCAATTGAATTGATGGTCAGGGCACATCAATATGATGCACTGGTCGGCATTGCAGGATGTGACAAAAGTTTACCGGGAACCATGATGGCAATGGCAAGATTAAACATTCCATCAGTATTTGTTTACGGCGGAACAATCCAGCCAGGAATGTTAGATGGAAAAGAACTGACAGTTGTAGATGTCTATGAAGCCGTAGGTGCTTACGACGCAGGAAAATTATCATTAGAGGATTTAAAAAATATCGAGAATGTAGCATGTCCAAATGCAGGATCGTGTGGCGGAATGTTTACTGCAAACACCATGGCATCCATTTCAGAGGCCATTGGTTTGGCCTTACCAGGTAGTGCCAGCCCCCCAGCAGAAGATGACAGACGAAATACAATGGTGTATGATTCAGGAGTTGCGTGTGCCAAACTTTTAGAGATGAACATCAGGCCCAGAGATATCTTAACTTTTGAAGCATTTGAAAACGCAATAATGATGTTAAATTCAGTTGGAGGTTCAACAAACGGCATATTGCATTTACTTGCACTTGCAAATGAGGTAAATATTGATTTGACGTATGATGATTTTGAAAGAATTCGAAAGAAAACCCCGCATCTAGCTGATATGAAGCCTGGTGGAAATTATGTAATGGAGTCATTGGATAGAATAGGAGGCATACCATTTGTCTTAAAAAAATTGTTAGAAAAAGGACTACTAAATGAAAATTGCATGACAGTTACGGGTAAAACAATTAAAGAGAATCTCGATGCCATTAAACTTCCAGATACAGAGCAACATGTTGTAAGATCAATTGAAAATCCTCTACATGAAGTTGGCACTGCAGTTATTCTAAAAGGAAGTCTAGCTCCAGAAGGAGGCGTAATTAAAACAGCAGGTGTGGAGATGACAAAATTTACGGGCGGTGCTAAAGTTTTCGACAGAGAAGAATATGCATTTGATGCAGTGTCTAAAGGTGAAATTGATGAGGGAGATGTAGTTGTAATCAGATACGAAGGACCTAAAGGCGGGCCAGGAATGAGAGAAATGCTAGCAACAACTGCAGCATTAGTAGGTCAAGGATTAGGCAAGAAAGTGGCAATGGTAACAGACGGTAGATTTTCTGGAGGTACAAGAGGATTCATGGTAGGACATGTAGCACCAGAAGCATATGTTGGCGGACCGATTGCACTAGTCAAAAATGGCGACAAAATTACAATTGATACTGAAACAAACGCTCTGGACATCCACGTGTCTGAAGAAGAGTTAGAAAGTAGAAGAAAGCAATGGAGTAAACCTGAACCAAATTATAAAACTGGCGCTCTTGCAAAATTTGCAACTCTTGTAGGCTCAGCTGCAAATGGTGCAATTACATCCGCTAACCCATAAAAATAATTAAATCGTATAGAAAATCCATTAAGCCTTATCAAAAATAATTACTAAAAATGACAACAAGGAAAGTTAGATCATTTTACAACAGATTGTGGTCAAACATTTAAAATAATTTTATTAAATTACGACTAAATAAGTAGTATTACTTAATATAATAATACTAATCTTAAGTATAACTAAATCAATAAATACCAGTAAATCATTATTCAAACATGAATCATTTAGAGGAGAATAACGTATCATATGCACATCACTGGAAAAGAGCAATGAAAATGAGCATTGCATTATTCATACATGCATGGATTCCAAATATTCTAGAACATTATGCTAGTGATCAATTAAAAAAATAAATAATTTTGAACTCATTTTCTTAACGAACAAACATAGCACCGTCAATTAAAGTACAAAATTGCTTTGAGATGTTAATGAATGGTTTTAGTTAACGTGATTTATTTTTCATAGCGTGTCTGTCGTTTTTTTTAAATTGTGTTTCTAAAACTATTCTAGTTCTTTGTCTTTTGTAAAACAATATTCTGCTTCCTTGTCCATACCTAATTTTTTTAATGCTGCGCCCTTGTGTCTCAATGCAGAAGGGTATTCAGGATTCTTTTTAATTACATCATCAAAGCATTTGACAGCATCTTCAAAATTTTTTAAATTAGCTAGTGCGTTGCCTTTGTTAAACATGGCCCTAAGATCTTCAGGATTCAATCTAATGGTTTTGTCATAGCATGCGATGGACTCTTCAAATTTTCTTAANTGTGCCAATGCATTACCTCGGCTAAACCATGCGTTAGCATCTTCAGAGTTAAATCTAATTACCTGATTATAGCATTCGAGTGATTCTTCGTATCTTTCTAGTTTGTTTAATGCAAAACCCTTGCGGGTCCAGGCCATCAGATCTTCAGGGTTTAATCTAATTGCTTGACTATAACATACAATGGATTCATCATCCTTGCCTAGTTCAGATAATGAATTACCTTTGCTGGTCCAGGCATCGCAATTTGTAGAGTCTAAACTGAGTGCTTCATCATAGCATGCGATAGCTTCTTCATTTTTGCCTAGATTGTCAAGTGATGTTCCCCGGTCACACCAATTTTTACCCTCAACGACCCAATCTTCTTTTCTCTTATCGATTTTGGATTTACCAAAGCCAAACAATCCCATGTAGAGATATTGTAATATGTCCATTTAAGATTATTTTATTTTCTTTAAAAAGATCTAGTAATTTAAAAACAGACTATATTAAATTCAATATCATAAATTTATAAAAATAAAATACATTCTTTAAAATCTAAATTAAACAGTAAAAGTTACATGTATGAAAAGAAACTTCTACAAGACCAAAAAGAACGAACAGTCCTTTTTGTAGGATTTCTAATTATTATGGGCATATCAATTATGATGATCCCGTAATTTTTTTATTTTTATTCAAATTAAAAAAAACGTCTAATCAATCATGAAAAGTTTGTTTGCCTAGGAAANATCATAGTAAAATTATATTTTTTCGTGATTTAAGAAGGAGATAAAGACAGGTGAAATTAATAAAACGTATTGAATGATTTAGATGTGTACGAGTGTGAGCATCAGAATAAAACTCAAAGAAAAGTTAAATCTGAATGCAACATGATGGTTTGTGACAAATGTTATGCTGAATTCACAGATGTGTCCACACGGCCATTATTTTTAGCAAAACAAATTTTAACTTTAACTAACAAAAAGATAGAAAATATGCCGACATTTATGAGCGGTAAAGTACCAGATGATTCGTTAAATTTATGGCACAATTGTAACAAAGAGGTTTTGGAACAATTAAAAAAAATCAAACATGTTTCTAAAGACATCAAGAATGAAGAAATTGCAACAAAGGATGAGACAAATTACAATTTTAAAGACATACTGCACGATACAGTCCTAGATGGAGAAAATCTTCATAATCTGTATAGACATTCTACAAAATTGATCAAGTAGTTAATAAAAAATTAAAAACGTGGACTAAGATTCATCCATCCCCAAAACATCATGGTAAGCTTTTGGTATCATTTGCTGGCCTTTAAAAAACACGTTATTTACAGCCGTGTCAAGAACATAGGTTCTTGCCCAATCGTTGTCGCTTCTTATTGAACGGCCAAACCCTTGCAGCAATTTAGTCAGTGTTTGAGAAGTGTACCACAAAGGAAATTTGTTCATTTTTGCCTTTGTTCTTTTCTCAGTGTAATTTGGGTATGGTACTTTTGCAATGATTTGAAATCTAGATAAATCATCTTTCAAATCCACACCCTCCCAAAGAGATGACGAAAGTAAAACACCAGTAGGATCACAAGAATGTTCAGAGATCACTTCGTCTTGTGTTTTATCCTCTCTGTTTTTACTATGACAGAGTCGAATTCGTCCAGTATTTTTTGGGGATAGGTGTCGAATAATTTTATGACATCTTGGAATTGAAGAAGTTAGAATCAATCCACGTTGATCAGAGTGGTCATCCAAAATTTTATCAATTGTCCTTATTACTTCCAATTCGTCTTCTTCAGTGGAGCCATAACTTAATCGCCTAACATTGAGAAGATCAATTTTTCTGTTTTCCAATGAGAACGGGGATTTAGACGTATCAACAAACGCAACATCGTCTTTTTCCAAACCCATATTTTCACAAAAACTGGATTTGTGTATTGTTGCAGACATAAAGATTTGATACTCTGTTTCAAAAAATTCATGTGCAAACTTTGAAACGTCGATAGGTTTTACGGATATAGTTCTAAAATTNCCATTGATGTCTTTTACAGGGTCATTAACTACAAAGTTATCCTTGTCTGCAATGATGTCAATTTTTGCCTGTGCGGCCTTATCGTAACGTCGCTCCAAGCCTGTAATTAATTCAAAATCAGGATTGTTCTGAAACAGTGTACTTTCCTTGATATCTTTAATCTTTTTAGCATACGAAAATGCAATGTCATCGGTAAGTTGAATCATGGAATCTAAATCCGTGAAATTGTACCTGTCAGTACTTAAATTACATTCGTCCACCTGTCCAGCAAAAATATCAAATCCGACAAATTGAATTATTTGATCTTCGATTTTATGAGCTTCGTCAAATACAGTCACCTTTCTATTGAGATAGTCAGCAAATAATTTTTTATTATATTTCATAATGGTAAAAAACGCATGGTAATTCCACAACGAGTGGTTAGAAACAAGAGCATCGTATTTTTGTAAATAATAATGACATGAAAGGGAATCCTGAGTTTTATCTTCAACTTGCTTAATGGTAGGTTTGAATTTACAGACTTGAACCACCTCCTTTCCGTTTTTGTTTATTCTTTCTTGGCATTGGCCCTTATCACAAGTCAACCCCCACCTCATGGACTCTCTATCGTCACCTACTTTTTCAGCATCCATTAATTTCAAACACGGGAAGTTTTGTTTTCCTTTAACTGGTTTTAAAAACGGGATATCCTTGATGTACTGATCTTGCAAATGTTTAGAGGCAGTTACAGTGAAAGAGCTGTCAAAATAATTTGAAACTGTAGCGCCAACCAGAGACTTTCCAACACCAGTAGGAGCACAAATAACTATTTTTTTGTATCCTGATTGAAGATGTACTTCTATTTCATCTAGTATGTCTTTTTGAATTTGGCGTGGCTTAAAGGGATCAGGAAATTTTTCTAAAAGAGTCAAGGATGATAATCTCGGTTATAGGTATTAAAAGCATGAAGGTTCTTGTACTATACGGAATTTACCACCCTAGTTTAATATCTAGTCAAATTATCATAGATTATGGAATTACTAGACGATAAAATGAGAGTTTGGATAGATAGTGCAAAACTAGTAAAAGCAGTATCAGGGGTCTACGTATTATACAATAGAAGAAAAGAACCAATTTTTATTGGCGAAACAAAAAATTTAGAAACTACATTTACAAAATATGTCGATACAGAATTTGAAGGAGATGAGTGCATGCAAAAAACTTCAGCGTATCAAAGAATATTTACAAATGATCATGTAGAAGAGCAAAAAGAAGTAATGGAAAAATTCAAAAATGAAACAGGAAAACTTCCCGAGTGCAACAACAAAATTAAAATTGAAACGCCGTAAAAATTAATTTAAGATTATAATTATTTTTTTCAGATAGAGCAGCAACATAATATAAAATTCAGATATACAACATACGAGAATATAAAGAAAATCATCAAGTATTTGAATTTTCAAGACAAATGCAGCAAAGTCATAAAAGCAATTGTAGCATAACAATGTCAATGCATCAATGTTACTACTGTGAGCAAATATTTGATTCAAAAGAAGACTTATTCCAACATGCTGAAATACACTCAGATTCTGAAAGAAAAAAAGAAATTACAGATAGGCAAAAAAAAATAACCAAAAATTAGAGGAGTCAAGTAAAAAATAAAGAAGATTTAGAATTAATCTAATTTAGAATACTGCATAAAAAATATTCAAAGTTAGTGTCGCAGCATTATTGTAGAAATTGAATATCACATAATTCAAAAATAAGAGCATCAAATACTTTATTTCATATGATTGAAAATAATGAAACCACAATTAAACAAATAAAATAGATTTTGGCTTAGAATGAGAAAAAGCAAGGATGCAGAGCCTCATTTAAAATACCATGAAAGTTTTATGACTTATCTAAACTCAAGATCTAAAAATAAAAGCAGGGCAAATAAAATACACACGAAAATTTATGAATCACAATGACAATTTTTTAAAAATATTTGAATATTTTGTTTGGTTTGGAATATTTTGGCCATATTCCGTTTCCACATCATATTCTTC
>JGI26244J51143_1000578_pt1 | contig 14672 bp, 12 predicted proteins | sample SaaInlV_150m_DNA_6_FD_51143 | JGI IMG/M metagenome (IMG submission 51143) | reverse complement strand
GTCACTGAAAAACTACTTTTATACGCAGGTGCGATTAAAACAGCAGGTAGTGTTAAAGCAAGAAAAGCCAGTACGCACGCTACCTCTGACTGGATGGAAATGGAGAAAGAAAGAGGTATTTCAATTACCTCTTCCATTATGCAGTTTGAATATGACAATCACGTTATCAACTTACTTGATACACCAGGTCATGAAGACTTCTCTGAAGATACATATCGCACTCTAACTGCGGTTGATTCAGCTCTAATGGTGATTGACGTTGCCAAAGGTGTAGAGATGCGCACCATTAAACTCATGGAAGTATGTCGTTTACGTGACACTCCAATTTTGACTTTTATCAACAAGCTTGATCGTGAAGGTAAAGAGCCTATTGATTTGATGGATGAGGTAGAAACAGTTCTTAATATTGAGTGTGCGCCAATTACCTGGCCTATTGGAATGGGTAAGCGCTTCAAAGGTGTCGTGCATTTATTAGAAGACAAAGTATATTTATACGAAGCTGGCAAAAACTCTGAAATTGGTGAAAATATCATTATTGACGGGGTTGATAATCCACAGATTGACGAAATATTAGGCTCTGATATTGCTCAAGAGATGCGTGATGAAGTGGAGCTAATTACTGAAACCACAACGCCATTTGATTTAGAGGCGTTTTTAAACGGCAAACAGACGCCAGTTTTCTTTGGTTCAGCCATTTCAAATTTTGGTATTCAAAATTTACTTGATGGATTTATTGAATATGCACCAACCCCAAAAAATAGGGAATCTGATGTTCGTGAAGTGACGCCAGATGAAGCTAAACTTACAGGCTTCGTATTTAAAATACAGGCAAACATGGATCCAAAACACCATGACCGCTTAGCTTTTATGCGCATTGTGAGTGGTGAATACAAAAAAGGCATGAAAGTTTTGCAAGTAGCCACTGGAAAACAAATCAAGATTGCTAATGCGGTTACCTTTATGTCGCGTGAGCGTTCAAGCGCTGAAGTGGCTTATGCGGGTGATGTCATCGGTATTCACAATCATGGTGGCATTAGCATTGGCGACACCTTTACCCAAGGTGAAAAGCTTGAATTTAAGGGTATTCCTAATTTTGCACCAGAGCTATTTCGTCGTGCTCAACTCAAAGATCCTCTAAAAGCTAAAGCTCTACAAAAAGGCCTAGATCAACTCTCAGAAGAAGGCGCAACTCAAGTTTTCAGACCAATTATCAATTCTTCTCAAATTTTGGGCGCCGTTGGTATTTTGCAATTTGATGTGGTGGCGCATCGACTAAAATATGAGTATGGTGTTGATTGTCAATTTGAAGCAATTGCTGTTGCAACAGCGCGCTGGGTAACAGGTGATGACAAAGATATTCAACAGTTAAAAGCTAAAGCGGGCAATAATGTGGCGATCGACTCAGCTGGCATGCTGACTTACTTGGCACCTTCCATGGTCAACCTGCAGCTTACTATGGAACGCCATCCAAATCTCACATTCTCCGCCACTCGAGAACATTAACATCTAGTCGATCAACATTAGTGCAATATAAGGTGTCAAATTAAAAATAAAGATTAGCAATTTGTACAAGCCAATACCGCCATAATGTATGACATTAAAGCTATCTTTAGAAATTGGAATCCAGTAAGTATGTATCCGATAAACATACTCGTTTGCATATTTCATCATCCATACCCATAACAACAATACAGAAAAATGAACAACCAAACTCCAAGCTAAAAAACTTTGTAGCGTTTGTATTGTCATCCTTAAACTCCTTTAGTTTTTTTAAAAAACGGCATTCATTACATCATACTACTGAAATCTCATTTTAAATTGATGCAAATCAGTTTATCCAAAAAAAATGCCACTGAATTCAGTGGCATTTAATGTTCAACATACTCAGGAATTTACTCTTCTGCAACTTCCTCTTCTGAATCATCATTTTCAGTTTCAGCAATTTTAGCCACTGACACCAGCTTCTCAGCTTTGGCAATATTGATAAGCGTAACTCCTTGGGTGTTACGGCCAATAATTGACACGTCAGCTGCTCTAGCTCTAACTAGAGTGCCTTTATTAGAGATTAGCATCATTTCATCTTCATCTGTTACTTGAATGGCACCTACAACCTTACCATTACGCTCCGAGGTTTTAATGGAGATAACGCCAGATCCACCGCGAGCTTGTACGCGATACTCTTCAAGCTCGGTACGCTTACCATAGCCCTTTTCAGTGGCAGTAAGAATTGGGCTGGCGTTATCAGCAATAATTGCTGAGACAATTTCATCATCAGCCAGCTTCATACCGCGAACACCAATAGCAGTTCGACCAACTGCACGCACATCTGATTCTTTAAATCTGATCGATTGCCGTTTGCTGAGAACAACATAATGTCATTTTCACCTGACGTGATATCCACACCTACCAGCTTGTCTCCATCACGTAATTCAATAGCAATAATGCCGCCTTTTCTTGGACGGGCGAAGTTGGTCAATGAAGTCTTTTTACAAGTACCACTACTGGTCACCATAAACACGAATTGATCATCGGTAAATTCTGATACTGGCAAGATGGCGTTAATCACTTCATCCTTTTCCAGTGGCAGTAAATTAATAATAGGCTTACCTTTGGCGGTGCGAGATGCCATTGGCAATTCATATACCTTAAGCCAATGTACTTTTCCAGCTGAGGAGAAGCACAAAACAGTATCATGAGAATTGGCTACAAATAATTGATCGACAAAATCCTCATCCTTCATCTTAGTGGCCGCCTTACCCTTGCCACCACGACGCTGAGCTTGATAATCACTTAGTGATTGCGCTTTAACATAGCCACCATGAGAAAGTGTAACAACACGATCCTCTTGGGCAATTAGATCTTCCAATGTCAGGTCAATTTTGTGTTCGATAATTTCAGTCATACGCGCATCTGCAAATTCATCCCGAATTTCAATCAATTCGTTNCGAATTACCTGCATAAGACGATCTGGGTTTTGCAAAATGTCGAGCAAATATTTAATACGCTCTAATAATTCATTAAATTCATCGAATATTTTGTCTTTTTCTAGGCCTGTTAGGCGGTGAAGTTTAAGATCTAGAATGGCTTGTGCCTGCTTATCTGAAAGTTGATAATCACCACTGGCCTGCAAGCCAAGCTCAGCTGGCAAGTCTTCTGGCTTAAACATCGCCATATCTCGATCACCAATTAGCTCTTTAATGACTGAACCCTGCCAAGTTTTGGCAACCAAAGAAGCTTTAGCCTCTGTTGGATTTTGTGCCACTTTAATCAGAGCGATAATATCGTCAATATTGTGCAGTGCAACGGACAATCCTTCTAATAAGTGTGCACGATTTCTGGCTTTATTAAGATCAAAAATAGAACGACGGGTGACCACATCTCTTCGGTGTGAGATGAACGCTTGAAGGATATCCTTAAGCTTCATTAGCTTAGGCATACCCTTATCGATTGCCACCATATTGATACCAAATACGGTTTGCATTTCTGTAAGCTTGTATAGGTTATTAAGCATTACCTCAGGCACTTCTCCTCGACGAAGCTCAACCACCATACGCATGCCATCTTTATCAGATTCATCTCTAAGGCCGGTAATGCCATCAATACGCTTATCTTTAACGAGTTCTGCAATCTTACCAATCAACTTAGCCTTATTAACCTGGTACGGCAATTCAGTGACAACAATACTTTGCTTATCTTCACCTTCTACATGCGATACAGATCGAAGATAAATCTTACCCTTGCCAGTTTCATAGGCTTGACGAATACCGCTAGCGCCGTTAATGATTCCAGCTGTCGGGAAATCTGGCCCTGGCATAACTTCTAGTAGTTCGTCAATAGTAACGTCTTCATTATCAATAGTTCTAAGGCAAGCTTCAATCACTTCATCTAAATTATGAGGTGGAATATTGGTTGCCATGCCCACAGCAATACCTGAAGAACCATTAACCAAAAGATTTGGTACACGAGTTGGCAAAACACCCGGTTCTGACTCTGAACCATCATAATTATCAATAAAATCAACCGTGTCTTTTTCAAGATCTCGCAATAATTCGTGAGATAACTTAGTCATACGGATTTCGGTATAACGCATTGCTGCAGCTGAATCACCGTCAACAGAACCAAAGTTACCTTGACCATCAACTAAGATATTGCGCATTGAGAATGGTTGCGCCATGCGCACAATGGTATCGTATACGGCAGTATCGCCATGAGGATGATATTTACCAATTACATCACCCACAATACGGGCTGATTTTTTGTAAGATTTGTTGTAGTCGTTGCCAAGTACATCCATTGCGTACAATACGCGGCGATGAACAGGTTTTAGCCCATCTCGCACATCTGGCAATGCACGCCCAACAATGACACTCATGGCGTATTCCAAATAGGAATCGCGCATTTCATCTTCAATGGTAACGATTGGGAAAGTTGGCTCGAAAGCCTCTAGATTTTCAGTGTTTATCGTATCATCTGACATACAAAAAATTGCTTAATTAAACGAGCTTTTATTGTACCCTAAACGACCTTATTTACGCAATAAAAAAGCGTAAATAAGGTTAGTTTATTATAAAAAATTTAACAGCCTAAATTGTTGTTAAATCAATCAGTTAAGTGTTTTTAGTTTGCACAGATTGTGCCAGAATTTTAAGCAGGGTTTCAGTATCTTCCCAATTGATACAACTGTCAGTAACACTAACGCCATATTCAAGAGAATCCAGTGGGCCAATCGCTTGATTACCTTCATTGATATTTGACTCAATCATAACGCCAAAAATTTTGTCAGAGCCTGATGCAATTTGGCCGGCAACATCTTCACCGACTTTTAATTGATTTTTGAATTTTTTCTCGCTATTGGCATGCGAAAAGTCCACCATAACACGATGATTTAGACCTTCACTTAATAATTGCTCAGAAGCATTATCAACATGAGAAGCTTTGTAATTCACCCCATCAGATCCGCCACGCAAAATGATGTGAGTACTTTCATTGCCTGAAGATGTGTAATGACTCACGCCACCCTCTTTGTTAACCGAGAGCAAGTGGTGAGGACTACAAGCAGATTTAATCGCATCAATCGCAATTCTCAGTGATCCTGTTGTACCATTTTTAAAACCAACAGGGCAAGATAACGCAGAGGCCAACTCACGGTGTGATTGACTTTCTGTTGTACGTGCACCGATTGCACCCCAAGAAATAAGATCAGAGATATATTGCGGGGTAATCAAATCAAGATATTCCACGGCAACTGGCATAGCCATATCAGCAATGTCAGTAAGCAGATGTCGTGCAATCTTCAAGCCCTTATCAATATTAAAGCTTTCATTTAAATCTGGGTCGTTAATCAGGCCTTTCCAGCCGATTGTCGTGCGTGGTTTTTCAAAATACACGCGCATCACAATAAACAAATCTTCTTTCAGTTCATCTCGCAATGCAACTAATTTTTTTGCATAGTCACGTGCAGCCTCTGAGTCATGAATCGAACAAGGACCAACAATGACCATCAGTCGCTTATCTTGGCCTGACAAGATGTTAGCAATGGTTTCACGTGCCTGAAAAATACCAACAGAACCTTGCTCACTCAATGGATATTGCTCCATTAATTCGCTAGGTGCCATAATTGGCGCGCTTGAAGTAATTCTTAGATTGTCAGTATTATATTTCATGGTTTTATTTCTGATTTTCGATCAAAGCGTAGGCCGAGTGATTATGAATTGATTCAAAATTTTCTGACTCAAGTCGATAGTAATTAATATTGTCGTTAATATTTAAATCTACAGCAATATCGCGCACTAAATCCTCAACAAACGCAGGGTTATCATACGCTCTTTCAGTCACCACCTTCTCGTCTTCTCGCTTAAGAATTGCGTAAAGTTCACAAGATGCTTTTTTCTCAGCAAGATCAATCAAATCCTCTAGGTGTAAAGTCTTTCCAGCGGACGCTTTAGCCTTAATGGTAATATGAGAACGCTGATTATGAGCACCATATTTTGAAATACTTTTAGAGCAAGGACATAAACTAGTGACTGGCACCACAACTTTCATCATCACTTCAACAACACCTTTTTCAAGCGAGCCGTATAAAGTCACCTGATAATCCATCATTGATTCAACCCCTGACGAAGGTGCCTTTTTCTTTCTAAAAAANGGGAAATTTAGAACAATATGTGCAGTTTCTGACTCTAATCGGTCACGGACTTTTTCAATAATTCGACCAAAATTGTTGCTATTAAACTCACACGGACCTTCGTTTAAAATCTGAATAAAACGCGACATGTGCGTACCTTTAACATTTTCAGGTAAAGTTACCGTCATGGTAAAGTTACCCACAGTTGGCGACTTATTGCCGTCACGATCTACGTAAGTAATAGGGTGTGAAATATCTTTAATACCCACCCTATCAATGATAATTTGACGGGTATCTAAGTTATTTTGAGTATCAGGCAAATCACAAGATTTCATGATTAATCCTCCGAATAGGTGACAGACGCTCGAAGTGTTTCCCAAATNGTTACTTCTTTGACTCGAACATCTTGATTATTAATGAGTTGACCAACTTCTTCATAAAAATATTTGGCAATATTTTCAGCTGTCGGATTAAGCTCATCAAAAGGTGCAACATCATTCAAATATTGATGATCCAGCCTTTTAACGACGACTTTAGTTTGTTGTTTAATTTCTCGAAAATCGATCGCCATACCGACGTCATCAAGAACTTTAGAGGCGACAAGCACTTCTACCTGCCAATTATGGCCGTGCAGACGGGAACAGTCTCCTGGGTAATTTCTCAGCGAGTGAGCCGAGGCGAAATCAGTAACAATTTTTAGGACGAACATTTCGGAAAAATTGGCAAAAAGATTAATTATACCTTTGATAGNGACACTATTACACCTTGAATCAAAGAGTGATTATTACTCGACCGCCTCAATAGAGTCTACCCCTTGATACCCTTTTGGCAATAAATTACCTCGACGAGCTCTTGCTCCGACATAATTTGTCAAATCTTGAAACTTAATAGTTAGATGGCGCTTACCCGCATAAACTCTAAGATTTTGTGTATCCAATAGAACACAAATGCCAACAACAAACTCTTCTCTAGCCTTAAGATCTTTCGCCGGGATTTGAATCAATTTATTACCCTTGCCTTTAGATAAGACAGGTAATTCAGATACTAAGAATACTAAAAGTCGTCCACGATTAGTCACCACAGCAACATATTGACTCTCTAAATCATCAACCTTAACAGCTTTCATTACTTGAGCACCAGCCGGCAAACTTAGTGAGGCCTTACCCGCTTTCTTCTTGGAAAGCAGGTCGCCAATCGTNCCAATAAACCCATAACCAGCATCAGAAGCAAGCAAGATATGCTGAGCATCATCACCCATCACTACATCAACAAATTCTGATCCTGTTGGCGGCGAAAGTCTTCCCGTTAGTGGCTCGCCCTGGCCTCGTGCACTAGGCAGAGAATTAGCCAGTAATGAATACGAACGGCCAGTAGAGTCAATAAAAATGGCATTTTTGTTACTACGCCCTTGAACACTAGTTAGGTAGTTGTCACCTGATTTATAATTAAGTGCTGTTGGGTCAATATCATGACCTTTGGCGCTACGCACCCAGCCTTTATCACTAAGCACCACCGTGACATTTTCAGCCACNACCAAGTCATCCTCATTAAATGCTTGAGCAATGCTCACATCAGCTTTAAGACAAGANCGACGCTCATCACCAAAGTCATCAATAATGGCTTTTAACTCTTTTTTGATGTAGGTTTTTAAACGTGTATCACTAGACAGTAACAACTCTAATTTCTCTTTTTCAGCATTTAACTCTTCTTGCTCTGATTGGATTTTAACTTCTTCCAATTTGGCAAGGTGGCGCAACTTTAGCTCTAAAATAGCTTCAGCTTGAATCTCGCTAAGCTTAAAGTGCGCCATCAAAATTGGCTTTGGCTTGTCGTTTTCTCGAATAATAGCGATCACTTCATCGATATTCAAAAAAGCAATTAACAAACCCTCTAAGATATGCAAACGTGCCAAAATTTTATCTAAGCGATAATTAAGTCGCTTAGTAACAATTTGGGTTCTGTACGTTAGCCACTCTTTCAGCATTGGCACTAAAGGCTTTACTTGTGGCTTACCATCTAGACCAATCACNTTCATATTGACGCGATAATTCTTCTCAAGATCGGTAGTGGCAAATAAGTGCAGCATCAAGCTGTCCACATCCACCCGATTTGAGCGTGGAACAATAACGATGCGAGTTGGGTTTTCATGATCAGATTCATCGCGAATATCATCCACCAATGGTAGCTTTTTAGCTCGCATTTGGCTTGCTATCTGGGTAATCACCTTGGAGCCGGAAGTCTGAAATGGTAAGGTCTCAATGACAATATCACCATCTTCTTTTTGATACGTGGCACGCATCTTCACTGAGCCATGGCCCGTTTCATAAATCTGTCTCAAGTCTTTTGTGCTAGAGACAATATTGGCATTAGTTGGGTAATCTGGTGCTGGAATGATTTGCATAATCTCATCCAAATCACTCGATGGCTTGTCTAAAAGTTGAATACAAGCATTCACAACTTCTGTCAAATTATGCGGTGGTACGTCCGTTGCCATGCCTACGGCAATACCTGAGGTACCATTAAGCAATAAATTCGGCACTTGTGCAGGTAGGTTTTGAGGCTCTTGTAATGAGCCATCAAAATTATCCGTCCAAGTTGCTGTGCCTTGGTTTATTTCTGAGAGCAGTAAATCTGCATAACGAGACAACTTGGACTCGGTATAACGCATAGCAGCAAAAGATTTCGGATCATCAGGTGCACCCCAGTTTCCCTGACCATCAATAAACGGATAACGATAGGAAAAAGGCTGTGCCATGAGCACCATCGCCTCATAACAAGCACTATCACCATGTGGATGAAACTTACCCAAGACATCACCCACGGTACGTGCAGATTTTTTAAACTTAGCAGTAGACTTAAGCCCCAACTCACTCATCGCATAAATAATACGGCGTTGTACCGGCTTGAGGCCATCGCCCACAAACGGCAAAGCACGATCAAGAATGACGTACATAGAATAATCAAGATAAGCGCGCTCTGAAAACTCTGCAACGCTTTGCTGCTCAAGGCCGATTTGGCTCATTTTCCCCCTGGAAATAACGGTTTTTTAATTTAATAAAAACCTGAAGTTTTGAGCTATTTTAATGCAACTTTCAGATGAGAAAAGTTAAATTATGCAAAGTCTTGCGTTGTAACACAAGAACAGAAAAGGTTTCGATCACCATAAACATTATCAATACGTTTAACCGGTGGGAAATATTTATTCACCACTAAAGACTCAACAGGATATAGTGCCTCTTGCCTTGAATAAGGATAGCTCCATTCTCCAGCCATTTCGTATGCCGTATGCGGCGCATTTTTAAGTGGATTATTGTCTTTATCCCACTCACCTGAAATAACCTTTTGAATCTCAGTGTGAATACTTGTCATTGCCGTAATAAATCGATCCATCTCATGTTTTGATTCACTCTCCGTTGGCTCAATCATCAACGTGCCTGCGACTGGAAAACTCATGGTCGGCGAGTGGAAGCCATAATCCATCAAGCGCTTAGCAATATCTTCCTCAGAAATTCCGCTCTGTGCCTTAAGAGGTCGAATGTCAATAATACATTCATGAGCCACCATACCCTGGTCACCACGATACAAAATTGGAAAACTCTGCGCCAATTCATTGGCAACGTAATTAGCACTCACAATCGCAATCTCGGTAGATCTTTGCATGCCATATTTACCAAGTAGCTTAATGTAACTCCAAGAGATTGGCAAAATTGAGGCAGAGCCGTACATTGCTGCCGATACTGCATTTGAATTTTTTTCTAATGGGTCACCGGGTAAAAACTCAGCCAAATGCGCCTTAACACCAATTGGACCCATTCCCGGGCCACCACCACCATGCGGAATAGCAAAGGTTTTGTGCAGATTGATGTGTGACACATCGGCACCAAACTCACCCATACGAGTAATGCCCACCATAGCATTTAAGATTAGCACCATCTAGATAAACCTGACCACCAGCCGCATGAATAATTTCACAAATTTGTTTAATTTCAACTTCAAATACACCGTGTGTTGACGGGTACGTCACCATAATGGCTGAGAGCTTCTCAGCGTGCTTTTCAACTTTAGCTTTTAAATCCTCAACATCAATATTACCCGCTTCATCACACTTAACAATAACTACTTTCATACCCGCCATCACCGCACTTGCAGGATTGGTGCCATGTGCTGAAGAAGGGATTAGGCAAATATTACGATCAAAGTCTCCACGAGACTCGTGATACGAATGAATCGCTAAAAGACCTGCAAACTCCCCTTGAGAGCCGGCATTGGGCTGTAATGACACCGCATCATAACCCGTCACTTCACACAATGCATGCTCTAAATCTTTAAATAATTGTTGGTAGCCCAGTGTTTGATCTTCAGGCACATAAGGGTGTAATTTTGAAAAACCTGGTAGGCTAATTGGGTACATTTGCGTTGCCGCATTTAGCTTCATGGTGCAAGAGCCAAGCGCAATCATCGAATGATTAAGCGCAATATCCTTATTCTCTAGGCGCTTTAGGTAGCGCATCATTTCAGTTTCCGAGTGATACTGGCTAAATACAGGATGTGTTAAATAAGTGGATTTACGCAACATATCTGTTGACAATAGTGGCTCGGAGTCGCTTAATCCATCCACTGAAAAAATAGCCAATAGCGCTAATAATTCAGCTTCTGTTGTGGTCTCATCAACTGCGATAGTTAGCTGATTATCAGCTAGCAACCTAAGATTAATATTCTGCGCTTGAGCTTTTTCAAATAAAGCTTTAGCTTGATCGGTAGCGATAGTAACGGTATCAAAAAACTGCTCAGTCGCCAACTCAAAGCCTGCAGATTTTAAACTTGTCGCCAAACTACTCGCCTTAATATGCACCTTGGTCGCAATTTTTTTAAGCCCTTTTGCGCCATGATAAACACCATAAGCCGCAGCTAGAACGGCCAACAAAACTTGCGCCGTACAAATATTACTGGTTGCTTTGTCACGTCGAATATGCTGTTCACGAGTCTGAAGTGACATACGCATTGCCGGATTGCCGGCCACATCTTGTGAAACACCAATCAATCGTCCTGGCACCATGCGCTTAAACTCATCACGTGTTGCTAAAAATGCAGCGTGCGGTCCGCCAAATCCCATTGGAACACCAAAACGTTGGGAATTTCCCACGGCAATATCAGCACCCATTTCAGCTGGTGTTTTAATTAGTGTTAATGCTAATAGGTCACAGGCAACAATAGTTAGCACACCCGCTTCTTTTGCCTTGGCAAGGTCGTTCGTCAAATCACGCACTTCGCCATTCGTACCTGGGGATTGTAAGAGTGCTGCAAAACAATCAGAAAAGTCATTGTTTTGAATATTCTCAACAACCAGCTCAATACCAAGTGGCTTGGCACGGGTTTGTAAAATGGTGATAGTTTGTGGATTAGTATTTTGATCAATCAAGAATCGATTAGATTTATTTTTATGATTAGCGCGCTTGGCCATCATCATCGCTTCTGCAGCAGCTGTTGGCTCATCGAGTAATGAGGCATTAGAAATATCCATGCCCGTTAGGTCAATAATCATTTGCTGGAAGTTAAGCAACATTTCTAAGCGACCTTGAGAAATCTCTGCTTGATACGGTGTATAAGCCGTGTACCAACCAGGATTTTCTAAAATATTACGCTGAATAACGCTAGGCATTAACGTGCCGTAATAACCTTGGCCGATAAAATTCGTTGCCAAGATATTTTCACTGGCAAGCTTAGTTGCCAATTCTAAACTATCACGCTCGGTCAATCCTTCATCCACTAGCATACGATTGCCAAATAAAATAGAATCTGGCACGGTTTTAGAGACTACTTCATCGACTGTTTTACAGTTGATGCTATTTAGCATAGAAGCGATATCATCAGCACTTGGGCCGATGTGCCTGTCTAGGAATTCGTTGCTCATAAGATTTTCAACATTAAAATAAATTCAAGCTATAAATTTTATCTTATTTAACAATCATAATTTTGATAGATATTGTCATAAAAAATAAGGTTTTACATTATGAATAAAGCAAGCCTAAATTAGCAACCACTTTAATAAAATACTCCTTACATTCCTCTCAGGGGGGTTGCTGTAAATCACCAGCACAAGATGAATAAAAAGAAGATGTGACTAACGCTAGCCTGGTGGCCAAGATAATGAGCGACCACCCAAACAATGAAGATGGATATGATAAACCGTTTGCCCGCCATCTTCATTGCAGTTCATCACCACACGATAACCCTCATCAGCAAAGCCTAAATCCTTGGCAATTTTGCTTGCTGTTAATGACAATTTGCCAATTAATGCCGGATCACTCGCTTCATTAAGTGTTGAAATGTGCTGCTTGGGAATTACCAAAAAATGGTGTGGCGCTTGTGCGCCAATATCGTGAAATGCATATACATCCTCATCTTCAAAAATTTTATTCGACGGAATATCACCTTTAATGATTTGACAAAATAAGCAATCAGACATAATTAATAAACCTTGTGATTAAATTTTATAATGAAGATTATAGCATTTAACAAAGCACTTTTCTCGAGGCTCTATTTGCAGATAAAGCGACAATAAATAACGCAATAAAATGCCAGAAATCTTATTTATACTGGCGTAAATACCACCAGCCAAACACCTTTTTAGCTATATGCATCAAACGACAATTTGGCAACATTAGCCCACCTTTTAAATTTCGAGAAACATACATGCCTTTATTGTTCGAATCCACAATGCACATCAGCTCAATTTTGAAGGTATGGCTAGAATCTTTACCGTTAAGATTATCCAGTGCATTTTTAGCTGCTGCCGCAGCTTGCAAGTCAGCCATATGAGCTTGTTTTGGCATCCACTCTGGCCCTGGGAAAGAGCCTGAATCACCTGCGACAAATACTTTGTCTACACCTTCTACTTCACAAAATTTATTAGCCTTCAACATGCCACCTTCGCTACGCGCAAGATCAGTATTGTCAAACCAAGTGTTGCCAGTCATGCCAGGCATAAATAAAATTAAATCAGCGGCAAACTCGCCACCTTCAGTGATCACTTTACTGTCTGTAAACTCTTTCATCTTATGACCAAGATGAGTGGTGATATCACGTTTTTTCATCTCACTCAGCAATCCGCCTACTGCCTTTTCACCTAGGCGAGCACCCGGCTTTGCCGCTGGAGTAAAGAAAGTTAGTTTAAATTTATCACGTCTACCTTCAGAGCGAAGCTGAGTATCCAATCCAAACAAAAACTCAAACATCGGGCCGCCACGCATCGCACTTGGCTCTTTAGGATTGCCACTAAAACCAACGGCAATATCACCACCATCCATCGCCTTTACTCGATCACGAATAGCCTCAGCCGCCTCTAAACCTTCACATGGGGTGATGGCATGCTTAATGCCAGGTAGTTTTTTAATAAAACGCCCGCCTGAAGCAATGATCAGCGCGTCATTCTCATAAGTGCCAATTGGTGTTAGTACCGACCTGCCTTGATTTTCCAAGCCCGTTACTTCGCTGACAATATGCACAACACCCATGCGTTTGAAAAAATTATCCAGCGGTATCACAATGTCTCTCTTATCAGCTGCGCCCGACGGCACCCAAATCAAGCTTGGCATATAAACCAATTCTGCTTTTGGGGAAATAAGCGTAATTTCAACTTCTTTATCTTGCTTTCTAATAGTTCTAACAGCAGTTAATCCTGCAAAACCCGAGCCAATAATGGTAATTTTTTTCATATTTTTTCCTCTTCTATGTTGTGACAAAAGTGGCCATCATCTGGGCTTTCCACACTCTTGGCTATATTTTCTACAAACGCTTGCAACTCGTCAAATTCTAACACCGTTAGAATGCGGGTAACCACATCTGGAGCAACTCGAAGCGTGCAAATGCTGCCATCTTTAAGCTTCACTTCCATGCCAGCTGCATTCATCATCAAGCCTTCGTCAGATTTTTCTAAAATTTTCTCAAGCTCCTCTTGCAGATCATCGTACAATTCTTGTAATTCATCTAACACTTCGTCAGCTGTATCATCCGCAATAGAGATAATCTCTCCCTGCACGGAGCCAAAATCATCGTCATTTTGCTGTTCAAATTTTATTCCCACCTTTGTCAAATGGTCTTTAAATTTGAGTGAGAGCGATGAGTCGAAAAATATATAATCTAGCATAGAAATTTTTTATTTATTATTAAGGGGTATTTTAATGCTAGACCAGAATGCACTAGACACTTTATTTATCAAGGCCAGAAGTCATAATGGCTGGCTAGATACAAATATTTCTGATGATAAAATTCATCAAATTTACGAATTAATGAAGTACGGGCCAACTGCTGCTAACAACTCACCTGCGCGCATCACTTTTGTCAAATCTGATAGTGCCAAGCAAAAACTAAAAGCACATCTTGATGAGGGAAATGTCGAAAAATCTATGGAAGCACCTGTAGTGGCAATTATTAGCTATGATATTGAATTTTATGAAAAATTAGGATTTTTATTTCCACATACCGATGCCAAAAGTTGGTACGCTGGCAATGACGCAAAGATCAAACAAGCGGGCGAGATGAATGCCAC
>JGI26244J51143_1000531_pt1 | contig 15372 bp, 13 predicted proteins | sample SaaInlV_150m_DNA_6_FD_51143 | JGI IMG/M metagenome (IMG submission 51143) | reverse complement strand
ATGTTATTCAACAAAAGGAGATGTCACTATGAAAGTTGCAATAACCGGCTCTTCAGGACTTATAGGGTCCAGTCTGGTTTCGTTTTTGTCAGAAAAAAACGTTACCGTCAGTAAGATCCTGCGTGAAGATTCGAAGGACGATAATATTTCCTGGAGACCTGAAGATGGTGATTGGGATTCTGCCTATGCCGGAGGAATCGACGGTATTGTCCACCTGGCAGGTGAAAATATCGCATCAGGAAGGTGGACAAAGGCTAAAAAGAAGAAGATCAGGAACAGCCGAATTGAAGGAACTAAGAGCTTATGTGAACAGATTTTAAAACTACCCAAGCCCCCTTCTGTCTTTATATGTGCATCAGCAATCGGTTACTATGGTGACAGGGGAATGGAGTTCTTGAATGAAGGCAGTTCCAGAGGGAGTGGTTTTCTGCCGGATGTATGCCTTGGCTGGGAAGAGGCGACTGAGCCTTTATCAAAAGCAGGTATTAGAGTAGTAAATGTAAGATTTGGTATCGTTCTCAGTAAAGACGGTGGTGCCCTGGCAAAGATGCTGACTCCATTTAAGATGAAAATGGGAGGAAAAATCGGAAGCGGCACACAGCAGATAAGCTGGGTAGCTATTGACGATGTAACCGGAGCAATATACCACACTTTGGTTACCGACTCGCTAAAGGGACCGGTAAATATAACAGCTCCTAATCCGGTATCAAATAAGGAATTCACTAATACGCTTGGAGAAGAGTTAAAGACCCCAACCGTAATACCAATGCCCGCTTTTGCGGCCAGGCTCGCATTTGGTGAAATGGCAAATGATCTACTACTTGCAAGTACAAAAGTTGCACCAAAGAAGCTGTCAGATTCCGGGTATAAATTTCAATTCCCGGAACTTGAACCTGCTCTTAAGCATGTTTTAGGTACAGAGTAATTTATTATCTACCTATTACTCTATACTTGCCAGCAGTTGACCGATTCTTTTTTTCACTTTCTTGCTGTCAGGTCTGGTCATTGGTGAGAACCGGTCAACAATATTTCCGGTACGATCAACAAGGAACTTTGTAAAATTCCATTTAATACTGCCTGAAAATCCTGGATTTGTATCCTTCTCTGTCAGAAACGTATATAAAGGTGATATGTCTTTTCCCTTAACGGAAATTTTGGAAAATACGGAAAAAGAAACATTATATTTTATAGAACAGAACTGCTTTATCTCACCGTTTGTCCCTGGTTCCTGACTCAAAAAGTTGTTTGCTGGAAAACCCAGTATGGAGAATCCGTCCTCCTTAAACTCTTGATACAACTCCTGAAGACCCTTATATTGAGATGTAAAACCGCATTTACTTGCAACATTTACTATTAATAAAACCTTGTTCCTGAATTTTTCAAAGGTAACAGGATTATTATCAATATCACTCATCTTAAAATCATAAATCGATCTTTCACTCATTACCAGATATCCATTCATTTTTCAGCAAATATAGACAATAAAAAGTATATTTTATGTATTATGATTAATCAACATCAAAAACAGGTACTGAATTGAAGGAAACATCAGGATCAACCCACATAGCCCAGAAAAGTTAAATTTTTACTGTAGTAATAACAAACAGGTTACTATATATTTAATATTATCTGTAAAACCTGAAAATTAAAAAAAGGGAGAGACATTAAATGAAATCTTCACTGATAATTTCTGTTTTTCTTATAGGAACACTCACCGTCATTGCTTCCTGCAAAAAACCTGAAGAACCAAAGGTTAATGGAAAGAAGGATTATACACTCCTTCAGGACGATTTGGCACGATCCATGAAAAAAGCATCTCTGGTAATGAGAAGATTATCAAGATCTGTAAAAAATAATGATTGGGTTGAAATTGATATGTGGACACAAGAGCTCAAAGAAGGCATCGGTTTCAGTTGTGTGACACAATATATGATTGAGAACAATGATATTTCATTAAGATTTATTATGTTGAGTAATCAATTTAACAGTTCCATAAATAAATTGATGCTAGCCAGCAGAAATCATTATTCCGAAAGAGCAGATTTAGAATTCAAAAATCTAGTATATTCGTGTGACGCGTGTCATGANAGTTTCAATAAGGANGCTGAAGGCAAGCTGAATTTTGATGATACAGGAGACGAAGGGNAGAACTAGAGTGNAGTATGATGTACGAATCACGATCTGAAATGCAGATCNAACATGGTAGACAGNCAGTAATGTGAAAATCGAAGCATAAGAGATNGNNGCAGATTTTTTANGGATTCATTTATGATAAATAGAAATGTAACAGTTCTAATTGCTGTTTTTATACTGTTAATTGGTTTACAAAGTTATTCATACTCTTCTCCGNATGAAGNNAAAAAATATACACAGCAATGCAAAAACTTTTTAGACCAACACTCAGGAGAATTAAAGGATGAATCTTTTGAAAAACTGCTGGGATATATTGGCAACGCACAGATTTGTAGAATAGAAAAGATAAATAATAAGCTGGACGAAGAGGAGAAGGAAAAACTAAAGGATGTTTTATTACATATAGAAGATATTAAAAAAAGATTGTCAAAGGAGAAACTGGAACGAATTAATGAATCGATTGCAGTAATAATGCCTGTAATCGAGAATGAAGTGGGGAAAGAGCTCTCAACCGATGAATTAGAGGAGCTGGATATTCTGCTTAGAGCAAAATGGAGCGATATGTTGAAAGCGCTGGAACAGAACGATATTGATAAAGCTGTAAACTATTTTCATCATACCGCAAGCGATAGATACAGAAAACTTTTTAAAACACTGAATCCTGATGGCAGGAAAAAGATAAGTAAGGATCTTGCAAATATTCAGATAGTGGAAATGGTAACAAATACCGCAATATATGAAATAACAAGTAAATTGAAGGATGAAAAATCCTCTTTTCAATTGGCATTTGTAAAAGATTTACATGGAGAATGGGTAATAAAGTCATTTTAGGGATTAGAGACACGTAAGAGAACACTCTTATTCTGCTAAAATTATAAAACAGAAGATATGGAAAAAGAGACAATACTAAACGAAATTATTTCCACACAATCTCTACCAGATTACGAAGCTGCAGAGATTTTGTGGACTACACTCGCAAAGGTTGTAAATTTAACGCAAGAGGACGTCAAAAGCGTACCTGAGCACGACCGACATGAATTGGAAATGTTTATAGATAAATTCTCTGAAGATGAAATGAAAAGGCTGCTAAAGAATGTATCTGTAGACTCATTAGTTTTTTTTGATCCACCACTGGAAACCGTACTTACCGGCATCGAAGGAATTGCGGATGAAGTTTCAACTATGAGGGCAATTGGTACGCTAAGGTCATCAAGAGACTCTGATCCAAAAGACGCACTTATTAATTTAGTAAGAGTTCTAGAGATAATATGNGTCCACGTGCTTAAAGAGGATACCNTACCTTTCGACAANCAAATTTTATCGTTAACACGCAAAATACTTTATCTGCTTTGCATACTAATGGCTTCTAAGTTGCCGTAACCGGAATTGAGCAATTTAATTCTCTATATTGTTGCAGCCGCAAGCTTCCCGCCTGAATGTAAAACTCAGCTTTCTAAAATATAGCCTCCTCCAAGGAATATCTTTAAAGAGAGAAACATACGTATCCTGTTTTAACTATTGATTTCAATTACAAGGGCAAATCTGTTAGAATCGTTCTCTAGGTTTGATAGAAAATGTAAGTACTAGTAACTAAATTTATGTTTGAAAGGTTCTCGAAATGGAAAAAGTCCATGAAATGGTAGTTAAATGTGTTGAGGTACTAGACCCGGAAATAAAAATTCAATTTGAAGATGTTCCTGCCGGGTATTCGTTACCGGATAAAAAGCAGATCATACTTCCTCTGTATCAATATGATTTCCTGATGATATTCAGGGCTGCTTTGCGCGAGACCGCACATGTTCTCTTTAGTACNAAGGTTCCTGAATGCAANCTGGAATATGAAGAATCCATGTCTCTGGACACTATAGAACAGGCATTTGTCAATTATCATTTCTGCCAGCGTTTTCCAAAATTTGAAGTAACATTAAACAGGTTCTATAAGGAAGGAATTGNAGGTGCTGCTGTAGGTGGCGTTATTGGNGCTGATGACTTCTGGAAGGAACTTGAATATGTCCTGTTCGATGTAGACGTNGCGGAAGGNTGCTATAGTGATCGTTGCAAAAAATTATATGACAATGGAGTTATTCAAGAACTCTGGGAACTGATTCAATCAGCCAAATCCACAGAGGAACTTATACCCGGTGCGAAAAGCCTGGTACAGAGATTCAAANATCTGAACGTCGATTTTCCCAGCATAGACAGAAGTCATACTCCTCAGTGAATGTTGGATAAAACGAATACAGTAGAAAAATTTTAAGTGGTGAACGTAACTGTCTATGCTTAAAGTAGACCATTTTAATATGGCCTCAATAAGTGCTGGAATTTTAGAGAATATTTTACAATTTACACAGGAGAGAGAACAGAAAATGGATATGTATGAATTCAGATTAACAGTTAGTTGGGAAGGCGGAGGAGACCAGCTGTTCATTATCAATGTACAAGCTGGAAACGCTGAAGATGCAAAAGATCAGGTAGGATACCTGGTCAAAAACAAGCTTGAAGTGCTGGCTTTAGCACAAATAAAGGTAGGATAACTGTAAACATACACTGTCTTATATAAATAATGAGTACTACAGGCCCTGTCGAAATATATATCGGGCTTCCTGAAGAATATCTTCAGGAAGCGGCCGAACTTTTCTATGATTCGTTTCAGCAGAAGTTTAGCCAGATCATGGACAACAGGGAGCAAGGCATCTCTTTCCTGGAGAAACACCTCAATCTCAAGGGCACAATGGTAGCCTTTAACGGAAAGAAATTATTGGGCATTGCCGGTTTACAGTATGAAGGATGCCATTTCTTTACCACTTCTTTTTCTGATTTAACTCGCGAATTCGGCTGGCGACGAGGCATCCTGAAAGCGGTCAGGATGCGCATGCTTAATTCGCCTGACCATAAAGGTGAACTGTACTTGAAAGCCGTTATGGTCCAACCCTCAATGCAGGGCAGAGGAGTCGGCACACACCTGTTGACAGGTATTTCAGACTATGCATGGGCACACGATTTCAGCTCAATAAGGCTGGACGTCGTGGACACAAATCCTGACGCAAGACGTTTTTACGAACAACATGGTTTTGTTGCTGACAGAATACGAAGGTGCCCTCTACCTTTTCAGTTTTTGTGCAGGCCCATGGGATTCTCATCAGCTATTACAATGATCAAGAAAATTTCGTGACAACTCCATAAAGAGTCCTACGGCAGGAAAATATCTGTAAGTGAAATGTTCAGAAACGAGGACAACATTCCAGATGAAGCGAAAGTGCTGATTAGAACGTTGGAGAGATATAGCAGTTTTTAGTTCTAAATGTGAGCAGATGGGTAACATAATGCCACATCCACTCACACACTATATACGTCTACATTTCTTATTTTTCCATCACGTCAGTCGGATCAACTTTCGGAGGCATGATAGAAGGGATCACTTCACCTTTTTTCAATTCCGTAAGCTGGATCTGTGCCTGAGTCTTTGTAGCAAGGCCGAAGATCTTAATGAAGCCGAGTGCCGCATTGTGTTCGAAAGTATCCCCGGCATCATAAGTTGCCAGCGAGTGATCGTACAATGATAGAGGCGACTTTCTTCCGACAACAATACAGTTCCCCTTGAAAAGCTTAAGGCGAACCGTGCCAACAACGGATCGCTGGCTGCTTAGAATATAGGCTGCCAGATCCTGATGAAATGTTGAAAACCACAAGCCACTATAAACCATATCTGAATACTGTGTTGAAACCACCTCCTTGAATCGGTGAGTTTCTTTAGACATAACAATCTCTTCAAGCGCCCGGTGAGCTTTATAGAGAACTGTGGCAGCAGGAGATTCATAAATTTCTCTGGATTTTATACCAACGATACGATTCTCAAGATGGTCAATTCTTCCTATACCATTATCACCGGCTATAGTATTCAATTTGTCAATGAGGCTTATTCCATCAATATCCTGTCCATTCAAGGTTAATGGAATACCGTTTTCAAAACCTATTTCTATGTATGTCGCTTCATCAGGAGCATCATTCGCATTCTTTGTCATCTTATATATATCTTCAGGTGGCTCTTCCCATGGGTCTTCAAGTATTCCGCATTCAATGCTTCGTCCCCATATATTTTCGTCTATGCTGTATGGGTTTTTGGTACTTACGTCAATGGGAATATTATTTTCCCTTGCATAAACCATTGACTCATCTCTGGTCATGTTCCACTCTCGCAGTGGCGCAATTATCTGCAATGAAGGATCCAGCGTGTGTATAGCAACATCAAACCGAACCTGATCATTTCCTTTCCCTGTACAACCGTGAGCTACGGCACAAGCACCTTCCGCTGCGGCTACATCAACCAACAGCTTTGCTATCAATGGTCTGCCCAGTGCGGTCGCTAGAGGATATGTTCTCTCGTAAAGGGCTCCGGCTTGAAGCGCAGGAAAGAGAAAATAGTTAACGAAAACCTCTTTTGCATCAATAATCATCGATTTGATTGCACCGGTCTGTACTGCTTTTTTCACTACCGGTTTCAACTCCTTATCCGTACCCAGGTCAATGGTCAGCGCTATTACGTCCATGTCGTACTTATCCTGTATCCACTTTATGGCAACAGAGGTATCAAGTCCGCCCGAATACGCCAAGACAACTTTTTTTCTATCAGTTCCCATTATTCCTCCCTTGTTGTTATTTGAATGTCAATTACTTCGTTTATTTTGTATACGCTTTAAAAAAAAATCCCTGTATCTATTACTTCTGTCAGGCGAAGAGCCTGCCGCCTTTAGCCTGATCATTGTCGGTATAGTCCTGGCAAGTGTACTGGTCGCCCATATGCTGAANACAAATCNAACTATTGGGTTAATAGATTTGCTTAACAGGAAGTTGTACATGAAATACGCTGCTAACAGTCCAAAGAAAACGGTTGCAATATACAGACATATTTTGCTTCCGTAACGAACACCGTAGCCTAATCCAATTATCACACAGCCTATGATAATACTTTTTAACCCATATCCCCTTGTTGAGAGAGTCGCGATTCCTGCAATTGCAGCAATGCTAAGACTTGTATAAAGAATTCCAAGAAAAATCGTTAGATTTGCTGTCAATCCAACCCTTTTTTCAGGAGTGAGCTTGTCTTTAGAAACCATTAAATCCGTCTTTTAGCCTTCTTGTTTACGTCAACACTCTTATAAAAAACTACAAAGTAACATGTTACCATCGCTATGAACATGAGTCAAAGATAAATAATATGACGAGAAGAAGAGTAAAGCAGAAGTCCGATACGGAAGGCAGCAAGGTAAATTTTCATGATACCTGACGCAATATACAAGGATATGGTATAGGATCTGAAACTACAGAAAGACTAAGCAATGGATATGTATTGCACACCTTAAAAAGCAGATGATTCTACAACAATATCTTTTACCTACAGCTATTCAGGATTAAACAGGTCATTTATTTGTCTTACTAATTCTAATAATTTAAAAGGTTTTATGACGATGAAATCAGGCTCAAACTCCCCCTCTTCAAATGTGAGTTTTTCGTCCCATCCTGTAACCAGTCCAATCTTTGGCTTCTTATCTAACCCATTCAATGCTTTTATTACATCATATCCAGTGATCTCCGGCATGGCAAGGTCACATAAAACTAGATCGAAGTCCTCTTTACCTGCCAGTTCTAAAGCCTCCGCACCGCTATTAACAGTTTTAACGGCATGGCCTTCTCTTGAAAGAAGTGCATCCAAATTCACACATATAGCCTCCTCGTCGTCTACAACCAGAATGTGAAGTTTCTTAGTCTTTCTCTCCCGTACCGGCTCAGTTGATACTTCTCTTTTAATCGCTTCTTTGCGTATTGGAAAGCTTATGTTAAATGTAGTACCCTTTCCCTCCTCGCTTTCCACCTCTATTCTGCCGAAATGGTTCTTTATTACACTATATGAAACACTCATTCCCAATCCGGTTCCATGTGGTCTCCGTGTTGTGAAGAACGGTTCAAATATTTTCCCCTTCACTTCCTCAGACATGCCCTTGCCAGTGTCAGATACACTTACAAAAATGGTATTTTTATCACTCTTCGTACTAAATGATATACTTCCACCATCAGGCATGGCATCCATAGCATTGTTTATCATGTTTATAAATACCTCTCTTAATTCTGTAGGATTACAAAACACTTCCGGTACTTCCTCCATATCGTCTGTGATCATGTAATAGCTTATTCCTTTAGGCTGTGCCATGTTCTTCCATCTGGGCATTGTGAAATCAATCGCTTCTCTTATCAGGTACTTTATATCAAAGAAAATGTAATCAGAGGTGTTTTCTCCTGTGTTAGCAAAGGCAAGCATCCTCTTCGCTATTTCCGCTCCATCTTCACCTGCCTTAACAATAGCATTCAACCCCTTCTTTAATTCACTGTCGTCTTTAAAACCTCCCTCAAGAACCTCCGCACTGCCTATCATGACTGCAAGGATATTATTAAACTCATGAGCAACACCGGCAGTTATTGTTCCCAGTGATTTTAGTTTCTCTGTTTGGGCGAGAGCATCTCCCATTTTCTTTATCTCTGCCTCTGCCTGTTTTCTTTTGATGAAGAGCCCAATCTGGCCACCGACAGACAGCAACATATTGAGCAATTCTTTATCCGGAGACCTTATCTCACGGCTATAGAAGCAGACTGCACCAAACATCTCGTCTGCATTGAAAATCGGAAAACCGAAGGCTCCATGCAAACCATCATCATCGGCCTCTGACGCTCTTGAAAATTTTGTATCGAGGACAACATCTGCAATCCAGGCAGGTTGTTCGCTCTCAAAAATCCGCCCGGGTAAACCAATGCCTTTAGCAAAGGAAATTTGTTTTGAGACTTTTTTAAATTCAGATACTTCGATGGATGGAATATGCCAGATATCCGAACACCGCAACACTCCCTCCTGTTGATTAAATTCCCAGATTTCACCAAGATCCCACTCAAGTGCCATACATATGGATTGCAGAATCCTGGATGAAGCGTCTTTAACTGTATCAGATTCTGCCAATACTTTTGTTACGTAGTACTGAACACTAAGGCGCCTTTCCGCTTGTTTGCGCACCGTGATGTCGTTCGTAAGTTCATCAGCCATAAAGTTAAAATTATTGGCAAGGACACCAATCTCATCATTGTGCTCAATATCAGCCCTCTGAGACAAATCACCTTTGGCTATTTTTTGTGTAATCCCGGTCAATTTTTGTATAGGTAATAAAACCCTACTTCTAGACCATCTGGTAAACCAAACAAAAACAAAAACTGCAAAACTAAAAATAATGTAACTAATCAGCATATTTCTTTTTGCAGTAGATTCCATTTCTAACATGATATCATTTGCCTCTTCTCCGGCAATATTTGAGATAGCCAGGCCAGTATCGATTGCCGTTGTTGCTGCGTCAAACCAGTCTGAAGCACTTACCGGATAATCCACACCTCTGGCGCGTTTGATAATAACCCAGAAACCACCAGCTCCAGAATTAAGGAAAAACGGTCTATAAATAATCACTGATCCAGAAACTAAATACACACTCCCTTCTCTACCGGAAAGAATCAGTTCTGCAACCTCAGGATAGTCTTGTTTTATGTTATGTTGTGATCTGTTGAGTAAATCCATCATTCCCCACTCTTTAGTTTTGTCTGTATGGTGGAGATAAAATCCATCTTGATTAACCAAAATATAGTCTGCTCCATCTTCGTTCACTGTAATACTATGCAAAAAGGACTGATTATCTGTGAGTAAGTTGAGAATGATAATCCCTGCCTGTTCCCCATCTACAAAAACTGGTGTTGAATAACGCATAACAGGTGCAAAAGGAAGTTCAATCTGTCCATGTTCCACGTTAAGGTCGAGCGGAGAAGCATATATACTCCCTTGCAGTAGATTTATGGATTCNTTAAAATAATATCTTTCACTTTTATCCTGCAATTTCGTACCACGTATTATTTTAGTGACATTACCATCAAAATCAACACGCACACGTTCAAATCCGGAATTGTCTATATAACGAATCTGTTTATAAACTCTTTTCACTTGAGAAAAGTTTTCAAATAAATTTTCCACTGTACTCAACTGTTCAGGCAAACTAATGCTTTCCTCTGCACTCAAACTCAAAGACTTTGCTAATGCCATTACACTCTTATTTTTACTTATATTTAACAAATCAGTTTTTATTCCATTTAAATAATTTTGAAAAATTACATTTCTATGTACTATATTCTCTTTTACTCTACTTATCTTTTCTTCCAACATCTTACTAGACAAGAAAACTTCTTCCTTTAAAAGCTGATATGATTGCAGGAACTCTTTCTCAAATGTCTCTATAGCCTGCGTCATCTGAATAGAAGTGGATTGTGATTCCTTTAAGATCAGTATCTGGTCAAGGGATTGGTCCACTATGGTACGATAGCGCTTGATACTATTGATAGTTTTGAGAGATAAGGGAGAACCAGATTCAATGGCATTACTTATGAGAGCACGCTCCAGCCCTGCATATTCGCATAATATTGCAATATTGGGACGCATGACATTATTCAAATAGAGTATTTTTTCTCCCGTTTTATAAGGTGCAAATGTAGTATTGCGCAAATTAAATTCATTTCGAATATTAAGGGTAGCAATATCCAGCCATTCATCTTTGGAAATGTCGTTACTTCCGATTCTCTGGCGTGCGGATACGAGAAGCCCATACCCTTTTTTCCATTTGCTTAATACTCCTTCAAATGGTTTGTTACTTCTTATACTTAAAAGCGTCTCTATCTCTTTTTCTATTTGTAAAACTCCGGAATCTCCTTTCTCTGCCATTGCAAGGAATTTTGGGAAGAAGGGAGATGTATCACCTTTACCGCTTCCGATTATCGTAGCACCATAACCACGTTCAATGGCCTGCCACCCCGCTGCGGCATTCAGAAATCCGGAAATTCTATTTAGTATTACGTATTCCTCTGTCTGCTTCTTCGCGTCGAATGATCTTTTAATTGACATTCCTAACAATACAATCAATACGAGTAGTAACAGTGCAGACACAAGTCTGGTTTGAAACCTTAAAGTATTAAATTTTGTAATCTTCATAATATTTAATCTTCAGTACATTTGCACATGGCTCTATCTCCAGCCACGCAGAACAGAGACATATCAGTACAACACATGCAGGCAACGATACTGTGTGGCGGAGTAATATATCTTTAACACTTTTTGAGCTTTTACCTGTTTACGTTGTTTTAAGTGTTTTTGAATGCGGTTTCGAGTGTACTCGGCTATGGATGAGGAAAGTTTACAGTATGTTACGTATCTATCATTTCTGGCGAGGCAATGATAGAAGAGGGGTTTTACTACACATAAGGTTTGAATAACTCTTGTACCAACTATGAGTATTTTTTCTACCACCATAATGATACCCTCACACCCAATGATATAGGACATCTACTTACCGCATTATGGTAGTAACGTTATATATTGAAGTCAAGAGGAAAAGGGGTGGTATCTATGCCCTCATAAGCTTCTCTTTTATTGAACACTTTACGTATTTCAATAGTTCTTCAATATCAGGAGGCTTGCTAAGGCAGGCAGTTACAAGAGGCTTCATGGATTGAACCTGCTTTTCAGAAAGTGGAAAATCTGATATCAGTATGATTGATATTTCCTTTGCATTATCCGGGAGCCCTTTGATGATTTCTACTGTACTGACTCCAACCGTATTAATATCGGCAATCAATAGATCGAACTTTATACATTTCAGTATTTCAATAACCGTATCGATATCTGGAACATAGTTACACTCATATCCTTCAAGACGTAATAAATCAACTATTGGTAATAATAAAGCATCTGCATCATCGGCAACCAGTATTTGGCCCGTATTTGACATTTATAAAATCCTTTTGTAGAAAATTAAATTTAAAATATTTTAAATTGAAAAATATTGTTTCCTGACAGATCCAGAACTAAATCCATAAACAATACTTAATCAAGTTCGCACAGGACTCTGGATGGCAACCACAACACAGCACTCAGTTATTAGAAACGTGGCTTGTTTTTGGTATTGTAAAACAGAATCTTGAACCTCTACCGTCCTCAACCGGGCTTTCAATCCAGAGTTTGCCGGAATGTAATTCAACAATTTTCTTAACTATAGCCAGTCCGACACCTGTGCCTTCTGTCTCTATATCCCTGAGCCGCCTGAAAATNTTGAAAATCTGTTCCTGATACTCTTTTCTGATACCAATACCCGTATCCTCTACAAAAAATTTGTAAGCATCNGTATCAGCCTGACACCCNATCTTAACACTCCTTAATTCATCANCTCTCTCCTNAGCTGATCGATCATGAGAAGTTTCAGNTTGTTCACTGGTACCCATGAACTTGATTGCATTGGTAACCAGGTTTGAAAACAGATCCTTCAGCCTCCTCTCATCACAATAAACAGTAGGCAGATTATGATCAATTGTAACTTTTATCCTATTTGTTTTAATCCTTGTTTCTAATGAGTTNACTACNTCTTTAACAATTGCCCCACTATCGTTATCACCAAATTTGTAAACTATCCTTCCAANTTTCAATACTTCCATAATTTCTTTTATTTTGTTAGACATTGTTTGCACATTTATCTTGATCCTGTCAGTAAANAGTTTTCCTTTGTCATCATAAACATCTTTATACGTCCTGTACAACCTGGATGTATAGCCATCGATTGCAAATAGTGGTTCTTTTAAATCGTGAGAAATTATATAAACAAATTCTTCCAGTTCCCTGTTTATCGTTTCCAACATATTGGCTTTNTCAGCCANCTGTTTTTCTGCCCCNTTTTGAAAGGTTATATCCCTGATGATCATTGTAAATGCATGTCGNCCTTTTTCAATTTTCTGGGATGATAAAGACATTTCNAGCTGAATTATTTTTCCAGCTTTTGTCTTTCCTGAAATTTCTAATATCTCACTAATTTTTATGAGCTTACTCATCTGCAAAAATCCATCTAGAACACCTGCTGAAATAATTTCCTTAACTGATAGTCCTATAATTTCACTTTTCTTATACCCGAAGACCTTTTCTGCTGACTGATTCCAGATATTGATGATTCCCTCTTCATCAACGCAGACAATGGCATCATGTGCTGTCTCTAACAGATTTTCTGTATACTCGATCCCCATTTCTATCTCTTTTAATACCTTTTTTCTTTCAGTTATCTCTTTTGCCAGCCGCACCACTCCATTAAGTTTTCCTTCTTCATCCAGAATCGGATATGCAGAGACAAGAAAGGCTCCTCCAATGTCTGAACCTTCTACCTCTTCAAACTCCGGCTGCAAACTTTCTACTATCCTGACAAGCGGGCAAGTTGGACTGGGCTCATCGGTACCATGAAATATTTCATGATATTTTTTATTATGTAACTCTTCGGTGCTTATATTAAACTTCTCCGAAAATGCCCTATTCGCCATGATAATCCTTAAATCCTTATCATGAATAGTAATCAAATCTGTAATAGTATCGAAGGTCTCTTGCCATTGACCCTGGCCCTGCTTCAGTTGTCGAAAGAGCTGTCTGTTCTCTTCGCTTGACGCCCTGAGCCTCTTTACCATCAGGTTAAATGTTTCAGTCAACTCTGTTATTTCGTTATGCTTCTTTTCAATTGTTATTGTATGTTCCAGATCACCGTCTGCTATCTGCTTTGTTCCCTTGACCAGTAACCTCAACGGATTAGTTATTCTTTTCAAGAATATAAGAGAGAAGACAACCGCCCCCGCAATCAATAACGCAATTACTATGCACAGCAATATAACAAATGCGTAAATTGGCGAATAAACAATCGACTTATCAAGGCTCTCTGCCATTATCCAATATCTTTCGTGATTCGAAGAGTCAAAATAGATTGGTATAAGGTTAAAAAATTGCTTATCTACAAGTCTGCTTTCTGGTTTTCCTGATAGAATCAGGGCGGCTGTTTCTTGTGGCAGATCACGCTTTACATTCTCCCCGGTGTTAAGATCATTCAGCCCCCCCCATTGCTTTGTTGCTTCAGGATGCAGCAGGTAATAACCATCCTGATCCAATAAATATGTACCTGCACCATTCAGAATCTCACGTGTTAAAATCTTTTTAAGTAAATGGTCTGCCTGAACATTTAATACCACAATTCCCTGCACCTGCTTATCACTGCCAGAGACTGGTACCGCATATCTCAGCATCGGTTTATGTGGTATCTCTACCGAGCCTCCTTCCCTGTTTAAATCCAGTTCAGAAATATAGACATTACCTTCATTCAGTTTTACAGTTTCCTGAAAATAATACCTATTGCTCTTGTCTCGAAGCTCTTCTTGTGGAACTACATAAACACCTTTTCCATTAATATCAACCCTCACTACCTCATGACCTGTAAAATCAATATAACGTATCTGGTCATAGATCCTTCTGCTTTCTGAAAAAGTCTTAAACAACATTTCTACTTCGAATTTGCAGTGGTTGATCTCTTCCGTATCTTCTCTCTTAACAGCATCGATCAGATTTGTAAGGAATGTATTATGGGAAATGGATGTAACGTCGCGTTCTATGGAATGTAAAAACGCATCCGCCTCTTCAACTTTGCTTTGTGTGGTACACTGGAAATCTCTTAATTTCTCATTTTTAATGTATGCCATCATATAAATGCCAAAAAAAGCGCTGATAATGATTAAGCATATAACAACAATGGAAAGGGGTATTATGTATATTTTATTTCTGATCCCAAACATATTTTATATCCATTCTGATGTCATTAAATTTTGTAACAAGCAGCAAGGACGGACATATTTGTCATTCCGAATGAATGGTGCAAATGAATAATTTATCTCTAGAGATGCAAGGTAATAGTTCAATCTTGATCATGTAAACACCGCTCAAGATGAAGTTCTAGCTGCATTTCTTCAAGATTTTTACTTTTTCAACGAACTCTTCGTAAGAAGAGGGTTTGACAAAATAACCATTAGCTCCATTTTTATACACCTCGTCGATTGTTCTCTGATCTGAACTTGTTGACAAAACGACTACAGGTATTTTGTTATATTTCGAATTCTTTTTTAAGAGCTTAAGAACTTCCATTCCACAAACTTTTGGCAAGTTAAGGTCTAATATAACCAGCTTAATTTTGCAATCTATCCGTCCATTCCACTCAATACTAAGTTCCTGAAAATAATCTACAGCGGCCATGCCATCTTGCACTAAGATAATTTCCGTTTCAGTGTCCCCCTCCACGAGGACTTCAGTAATCAAATCTGCAT
>JGI26244J51143_1000524_pt1 | contig 15545 bp, 10 predicted proteins | sample SaaInlV_150m_DNA_6_FD_51143 | JGI IMG/M metagenome (IMG submission 51143) | reverse complement strand
CTTGATAAAGAACAGCAGGATGTTTCTCTCATTATCGCAGAGCGCGATACGGCCAAGGAACGGAAACGTTTTGAAAAATGGGAGAAAAACATTAATAAGCTCAAGGAAAAAAACAAAAAGACAAAAAAGGATTCTCTCGCTTTAGAAAAACCCTATAAAGAAAAAGTGCTGTGGAAAAAAGATGAAGTAGATTTTGGACAGTTTCACCAAAATATGGCTTGGTCCGCTGATGGAAAAAAACTGGCTTATTCGAAATACCACTTTGGAATAAAACAATCCATGGTTTATGATATTAAAGTTTACGATACAGAGTCTGAAAAACACCGATGGCTGACCAAATCCCTGCGGGCAACCTATCCCGTGTGGTTGGATTCCAACACAATCGCTTTTGTTGCTCACCATAATAATGTATCCAATATTTACACTTTAGACATCACCGGGGAAGAGCCAAAGCTGCTGACAAATTTTATGGATAATACTCAGATTGCATATTTATCCGTTTCCCCGGATCAGGGTTCGATCGCATTTGCAATGAATCCAAAAAATGCAAATATGGATATTTATACCTTGAATGTTGAATCGGGTGATCTGAAGCAAATTACGACCGAACCCATGGCAGATATTGGCCCCGTGTGGCATCCGGATGGGACGGCAATTTCTTATACATCTAATGCCAATGGTGTGCCGAACATCCATACCATAAACCTGAGTACCGGCAACGCCACAGTAAATACAGATGCGGGCGATGGAATTTGGTCCCATCAGTGGATGCCAAATGATTCGCTTATTTTGGCATCATCTTTGGGCGATGTGGATTCTGTTCGATTGGTTAAGGTCAATCCTTTCCGCAAGCCTGATACAAAGCCGCTCTCTTTAAGAGACAACTATACCTCCTGGTTAAAAGCGGGACCGAATGTGGCTTTCGTCAATGAAAAATCCGATTCATTGCCGGAAATTTCAAATCCGCAAAAATACAAATTTACCAAACACATGCGACCTTTTATTACATTTCTTTTACCCGCCCCATCACCATTCGGAATGGCATCTTGGACGGATGCCTTAGGGCGCAATACATTTACAACAATAGGATATCTTAATCCGAGCAATATCAAACTCAGCGGTATTTTGCTTGATTATACCACAGCCAATTATGGACCATTGTGGACCGTTTATTATTCACACAATATGGATGGAGCATTCCGCCGATACAATAAAGCAAATATGATTGATATTAAGGACGGTCTTTCCTTGGCTCTAACTCATCCCATGAATTTCGGAGAATCACCGTCGTCTAATCACAACTTATCATTAAGGGCTTCTTTTATTAATCACAATATTACAGTTGGAAATAAAACCGATAAAAAAACAGGTGAGTTAATTCCACTGGATACAAGTAAATATGTAAACCTGCCCATCCCGGAACAAGGAAAAGAAGGTTTGGTTTCATTGAGTTATCTTTGGTCAAACAAACGCCCTCACGCCTGGAACAGCCTTCATCCAACTCAAGGTTATGGTCTTTTGGCAGAAGTGAATTACGCCAACAAAAATCTTTTCGGAAATTTCAGTTATACCCGTTTTAAAACAGATATGTATGCCAACATTCCCATTGGCAAAACCGCCCTATATTTCCGCCTAAAAACAATGATGTATTCCGGACAACCGCCTGCACAGGATTTTCTTGGGCTTACGGATGATGAGCCAATCTATATTAGTGGAATCGGCCCCAGTGAGTTTTTGCCTGAAAATCATAACCCAAGAGGGTGGTCCGGTCATCGACTGGGCGATAAGCTCATATACGGATCTTTAGAATATCGTCTCCCAATTGCGCCAAAAGCTGCATCCGTAAATCTTATTTCAGATTTCGGTAATGCTTGGTCAGCGGATAAAGAAAAAGAAAAAATGGTTGTTACCGGGGGATATGAATTACGGATTGCTTTTGGACCATTTGTTCTGTCCGGTGGTGATGCACAAACCGTTGATGACTGGAAAAATAATAAAAAACCCCTTCGTTATTATCGCCTTGCCTTGACCAATCCCTTTTGAATTGAAAATAATTCTTCTATCTGTTGTTAGATTAGCTTGGGGCTTGTTTACAACATTTTTATTTGGTTTATTGCAGCCATGAAACGTTTTATAACTATGTTGTTAAAATCCAAAATGCTGGTTGCGGTTCTTGTTATAATTTTCAATGCAATAGCGTTTTCTCAGGAAAATACAGCTAATAATAAACGAGTAATTATTACGAAAAAAATATCCACAGGTAAAATTACATTAGATGGATTATTAAATGAATCGGAATGGAAAATGGTTTTGCCTGCCACAAATTTTATCCAGAAAGACCCGGTTGAAGGGGCTCCCAGTACGGAAAAAACAGAAGTATATGTTATATATGATGAAGATAATCTTTATATCGGAGCTATGCTATTTGATAGTAATCCGGATGGAATTCTTGCTTACCAGAAACGCAGGGATCAGAGCCTTCGTACCGATGATCGTTTTATGTGGATTCTAGATACTTTTCTCGATGGGCGCACTGGTTACTTTTTTGAAGTTAATCCTGCTGGACTTATGGGTGATGGTCTTATTGTTGGTAGTGGATCCCATTGGGGAACAAACAAGGACTGGAATGGGATCTGGGATGCAAGAGTAGTAATTGTACCTGGGGGTTGGTCTGTTGAAGTGATTATTCCTTTTCGCACATTAAATTTTGATCCAAATATAGATACTTGGGGAATCAATTTTCAGCGTACGGTTCGTAGAAAAAATGAAGATGCAAAATGGAACGGATTCCAACGTAATAAAAAGTTGACTACCCCGATACACGCAGGTCGTCTTACAGGACTTAAAAACTTGACACAGGGAAGAGGAATTGAATTAAAACCCTATATTAGCAGGAACCATCGACAAATAAATATAGATAAAAAAATAGAAACGAATAATCGCAATGATTTAGGCTTTGATATTTCTATGAATATTACTTCAGGGCTGAAAGGATCGTTAACATATAATACAGATTTTGCAGAAGCAGAAGTAGACCAACGTCGTATAAACTTAACGCGATTCCCTTTAAGGTATGCTGAAAAACGCGGCTTTTTTCTTGAAGGTGCTGGTGTTTATTCTTTTTTGCCTCGAAATGGTGTGACACCATTTTTTAGCCGACGAATTGGTTTAAACGAAGGAAAACAAATACCGATAAACTATGGAGCTAGATTGTCTGGCCAATTAGGCAATTACGAACTCGGTTTTATTCAATCAAATACCAAACCAGTAGAAAATATGCCCGGTGAAAATTTTACTGTTGCCAGAGTGAAAAGAGCCTTTTTAAAACAATCTTATATAGGTTTTGTTTATACAGACCGCTCATCAAGCAAAATCAAAGTTGACTCTTCAGCAATGGATCAAAATCTTTATGGTACAGATTTGGATTTAAAAACTTCTGAATTTATGGGTAATAAAAATCTCGAGTTCCAGGCTTTTCTTGTATATAATACGGCACCTAAAAATAAACCTGATCTCAATTTTTCTGATCTTTCCGCGCGAGGTTTTAGATTAAACTATCCAAATGATATAATACGTACACATGTATCATACCGAGAATTGGGTGAAATGTATAATCCTGCAGTAGGCTTCAGTAGTCGTAATGGTTTTAAACGTATACAGCCGAGTTTTAGTTATCATCCTCGTCCAGAGAAATATGAGTTTATTCGACAAATAGAATTTGGTATTCAATATGAGTATATGACCGATCTCCATAATAATATGCTTAAAAAAGAAACAACGATAACACCATTTAACATACGTTTTGAAAGTCAGGATGAACTTGGAATTAAAATTGTGAACCTGATAGAATATCTTGATAAATCTTTTGCTATTTACAAGGATATAACTATTCCTGTTAAAAAATATAGCAGTAATGAATTTCAGTTTAAATTTGAAACATCAGAAAAACGAATGATATCGACAGAATTAGAATATCAAACCGGTGATTTTTGGACTGGCAAAAAACAGACCTTAAAAACCCAAATTTCGATAAAACCATTTTCTGGTTTTAATATCCAAACTGAGTACGAAAAGAATCAAGTCACATTGAGTGAAAATAATTTTAATACGGAATTATACAATATCGAATTAGGAATTTATCCTACTCCACGCACTGCTATCTTTNCCAATATACAATATGATAATATATCCAATGCGTTGGGTCTTTTTGCCAAACTTCAACATACCATTCGTCCGGGGAGTGACATATATTTGGTTTATACACATAACTGGGCCAGTGAGAGCGATCAAATATTTGATTTTAATTTAGTTACCATATCAAAAATCAGCTCTTTAAAAATCAATTATACCTTGAGGCTTTAGGTCTATTCAAAGGTTGTTTCTAAATAAATATAAATAATTATATTGTTTTCAAATTGTTTCTTTCCCGATATCCTAATTTGAATGTAACCTCCATCGCCTGAAATTTATATTTCATGCTTTTTTCCACCTACTAAAGGCAAGCCAGCAATCTTTTTATAAGTGACCTCACAGCAATCTAAGATCACCGCTATTGTCGGCGCCCAATGGGGCGACGAAGGTAAAGGAAAAATTACCGATTTCTTTGCTGGCGAATCCGACTACGTTGTCCGTTTTCACGGGGGAAACAACGCTGGACATACGGTAATTGTCGACGGAAACACTTTTAAGCTTCATTTAATCCCATCTGGAATAGTCTATGGAGAACCTGTTTCAATTATTGGAAATGGCGTTGTTGTAGACCCCAAAGCGCTTCTGGATGAAATTGCCTACGTAAAAGATAAAGGAATCAATCCAAAACTCATGGTGAGCGATCGTGCTCATGCCATCATGCCTTATCATATTGCCATGGATGGCGCCCTTTCCGGACATCAGGGCGACTTAGCCGCAGGAAGCACACGCCGGGGAATTGCTCCTGTTTATGCAGATAAAATGTTCCGAAACGGTATCCGCATGATAGACCTTTTGGAGCCGGATGTTTTTAAAGAAAAATTGGAAAAGGGTTATTCTTTTTCAAAAGGAATTATTGAAAAAACACTTAATCGATCTTTAGATATCTCCCTTAATGAGATTTTTGATACTTATTCAGATTNNGGTCAAAAATTAAAACCTTATATNCATGATACATCCGTTGAATTNTACAATGCTCACAAATCGGGTAAGTCTATTTTATTTGAGGGAGCCCAGGGAATCAGTCTGGATGTAGATCATGGGGTTTATCCTTTTACCACTTCATCCAATACAGCTGCGGGACATATTTCTACAGGAACAGGCGTTAGCTTTCGAGATATTGATAGAATTATTGGTGTTACAAAAGCATACTTAAGTCGTGTGGGAGAAAGTCCTTTACCATCAGAAATTCGTGGTGAAGAAGCGAAAATGTTGCGGGATAAAGGTGGCGAATATGGAACAACAACTGGGCGTCCACGCCGTGTGGGGTGGCTCGATTTGGTTCAAGTCCGCCAAGCGGTTCGCGTAAATGGATTGACAGAAATTGCGCTGACAAAAGTAGATATTTTGAATGGTTTTGTAGAACTGCCCATTTGTGTCGCCTACGATGTGGATGGAAATCGCATCGCTGAAATGCCTGCGAGTTTAACCGAATATCGAAAAGCAAAACCCATATATGAAATATTGCCGGGTTGGGGCGATCTTCCTAAAAATGTATGGGAGAAAGGATACGACGCCATACCACAAACGTTGAAAGATTACATATCCTTTATTGAGCGTGAAGTGGATTGTTCGGTAAAAATAGTATCTATCGGACCTCAGCGGCATGAAACAATTATTCGATAGTAATATCCATTTGCGTCAACCAAGTCCTGAATAGAAATTCAGTATGGCGTTCACAACCGAAACTGTTGATTTTGTTCAATTAAAACCGGAAGCCATTCGCGCTAAACTTGTTGAGTTAAATATTCCACTCACGCCAGATGAGGCGATTAAAATCCAAAACGAAATGCTGGGTCGGGCTCCATCTCTGGCTGAACTTATTTTATTTTCCATCCAAGGCTCTGAACACTGTTCCTACAAAAGCAGCCGTAACCATTTAAAGCAATTTACCACAGAGGGTCCCGATGTGGTGCTTGGCGCCAAAGAAGACGCTGGTGTTGTAGCTGTGGCCACAGATAATGATGGCCATCGCTGGTGCATTGTCATGAGTCATGAATCCCACAATCACCCGTCCCAAATTGTCCCTTATGAAGGTGCCGCAACGGGCGTAGGTGGCAACGTTCGAGACGTGTTATGCATGGGCGCAGAAGTGATTGCCTGCACTGATTCGTTCCGATTTGGAGATATCAAAAATAATAAAACCAAATGGATTCATGACGGTGTGGTCGCTGGAATTGCCGGTTACGGGAATCCGTTGGGCATACCAAATATTGGGGGCGATCTATATTATCACGAAGGCTATAACGAAAATTGTTTGGTTACGTTGGTGACCTTGGGCATTGTTCGTGAAGATCATATTCTTCATTCTTATGCGCCTAAAAATGCTGATAATTACGATTTGATTCTGTTGGGAAAACCCACGGACAACAGCGGATTTGGTGGTGCTAGTTTTGCATCGTTAGAATTGGAAGAAGAAAAGAAAGAGCAAAACAAGGGGGCCGTTCAGGAGCCCAACGCATTTTTGGAGCGACACCTGCTGAAGTCATCCTATGCTCTATTTGACATCCTAAAAGAAAAAGGATTGATCAATAATATCGGCTTCAAGGATTTGGGCGCAGGTGGTGTGGCTTGCGCCAGCGTAGAATTGGCAGAAACATCCGGCTATGGCGCAGAAGTTTGGATGGACAAAATCCATATTGGTATGGATGGCTTACATCCATCTGTTTACCTATGCAGTGAAACCCAAGAACGATTTATGTGGGTCTGTTCCCCAGAAGTAACGCCCGCGATTTTGGACCACTATAATAATGTGTTCGATCTGCCCGGGGTGAGTGAGGGAGCATGCGCATCCGTAGTTGGGAAAATTCGCAATGATGGTCAATATATTGTACACAATGGCGACGAAGAAATTGTAAATGCGAAAGCAAAAGAAGTAACCGAGGGGTTTTTATATGACCGCCCTTATGAAGCCCGCGAGAATAATTATATCGAGCCGGATATCCCCGAGCCATTGGATTACAATCAATCATTATTAGACGTTTTATCTCATGAAAATATGGCCAGCCGCGAACNCATTTTTGAACAATATGATAAACAAGTTCAAGGACGAATTTATANGGAAACGGGATTGGCTGATTCCGGCGTAATGGCGCCCTTCAATTCTGAAAATTATCCTGAAGAAATACGCAATGTAGGTATTGCTTTATCCACGGATCACAATCCGCGCTACGGACTTATTGATCCATACTGGGGCGGCATAAATGCCGTTGTGGAAGCCATGCGGAATGTGGCAGCNGTCGGTGCAACACCACATGCGCTATCGGACTGTCTCTGTTTTGGNAATCCGGAAAAACCCCATCAAATGTGGGAATTCGTGGAAGGCGTTCGCGGTGTGGCTGATGCGTGTCACACNATTACTTTGAAAGACAATCCCGATCATGCCACGCCCATTATTGCAGGAAATGTAAGCTTTTATAATGAATCGAAAAATGGCGCCATTCCCCCAAGTCCAATTGTGAGTTGTCTCGGCAGACTTAAAAATGTGAATAAAGCAGTACCAATGCATTTTCAGAAAAACGATTCAGTTATTTTAATGATCGGCGACCGGAAAGATGAACTGGGCGGGTCGGTCTATTATTCTCTCTACAATGAACTGGGAGCCCGGGTGCCGAAACCGGATTTGGATGAGGTCAAAAACCAGATCTTTGCCGTTACCGATTGTATTGACCAGGGGCTGTTCTTATCATGCCACGATATTGCAGATGGCGGTGTTGCATCGNCTATTTCTGAAATGACATTTGGGAACAGTATCGGNTGTAATGTAAAAATCGAGAGCGATCTGNCACCTGATAAAATTTTATTTTCTGAAACGGGTGGCTTCATTTTGGAAATATTACCNAAAAATATTAATGCACTAAAGTCCGTATTTTCAAATTATGGTTTGGACGTTTTTGAGATAGGTNCTACCGGCGGCGAATCAATCAANATCAACGAAGCCGTTGATCTTGCGGTTTTTAACGCAAGGGAAGCCTGGAGAAATGGGTTGCGTGATAAGCTATGAGCAAACTGGACTACAAATCAGCCGGCGTAAACATCGATGCTGGGAATGAAGCGGTGGAACGCATTAAAGATGGCGTGAAATCAACCTTCACATCTAATGTGCTTACGGGGCTTGGCAGTTTTGGTTCGCTATACGACCTGAAACCTATTTTAGAAAATTATGAGAACCCTGTTATGGTTCAGAGTATTGATGGTGTGGGGACGAAAACAATCATAGCCCGAAAGATGGGGAAATTTGATACTATTGGTATTGATTTGTTAAGCGCTGCCGCCAATGATATTTTAGTCATGGGTGCTCAACCTCTCACCTTTTTGGATTATATCGCTAACGACAAACTAAATCCGGAAACTGTTGAAGAAATTGTATCGGGAATGGTAAGGGCTTGCAAAAATACGGGCGTCTCTTTGGTGGGCGGTGAAACAGCAGAAATGCCCGACACCTATCTGCCAGGAGAACATGATCTCGTGGGTATAATCACTGGTGTAGTAGAAAAAGATATGATCATTACCGGAGAAACAATCCGGAGCGGTGATGCGGTGCTGGGACTGCCGTCTAACGGACTGCATACCAACGGCTATTCTTTTGCCCGGAAACTCTTTTTTGAAATTGGCGGATACGAAGTAAACGATACCATTCCCGAATTGGAAAAGTCGGTTGGGCTCACCTTACTGGAACCGCACATTAATTATACTAACCATGTATTCGCAACTTTGGACGCTGGAATTGATGTGAAAGGCATCGCACACATTACGGGCGGCGGATTAGTAGAAAACATTCCGCGGATTTTGCCAGATGGATGTGGCGTAGAAATACAGAAAGGTTCTTGGCCGAACATACCCGTTTTTGATGTGATGCAATCCATCGGCAATGTGGCTGATGATGAAATGTTTCGCGCATTCAATATGGGTATCGGGATGGTTTTTATTGTAAGTCCGAACAATGTGGGTTCTGCAAAAAACGTATTAAAAGATTTGACCGAAGTTTATGAGATTGGTTCTGTCGTGAGTGGAGAAAGTAAAGTGGTTCTAAAATGAGCGCTTCAATAGCAATTATCCAATTTCCCGGTTCCAACACAGAGCGTGAAACACTTATGGCGTGTCGCCGAGTGGGGCTGAATCCAGTTGAATTTTTGTGGAATGATGCGAGCGAAAGTTTATCAAATTTTGACGGTTTTATTATCGTGGGCGGATTTGCTTACGAAGACCGTTCCCGGGCAGGTGTAATTGCGGCGCTAGATCCTATTATGAATCAAATAAAAGTTGAAGCGAATAAAGGAAAACCTGTTTTGGGAATTTGTAACGGGGCACAAATTTTGGTAGAAAGTGGTCTCGTCCCCGGCTTAGATAGCCACCGTGTGGGAGTTGCGCTCACAGATAATAAACGGGTGAAAGGTGGTCATGTGGTTGGTGTCGGCTACTATAATACATGGGCTAATTTGAAGATGTCCGTGCCTCCTGATCGTTGTGCTTTTACTCGACATTTGAATATGGATGAATTTATTAACATTCCGTTGGCCCATGGAGAGGGGCGCTTCATCCTTCCCGAAGAATTGCTGAATAAAATGATCGCCAATGATCAAACCGTCTATCGGTATTGTGATGATGACGGCAATGTCGTGGATGAATTTCCCACCAACCCAAATGGGTCTATGTACAATCTGGCAGCAGTTTGTAATCCGGCTGGGAATGTTATGGCTATGATGCCCCACCCTGAACGGAATGAAAATGGAGATGCTATATTTGCATCTATGAAAGATTTTATTGAAAATGAAAATCCTATTACAGGTCACTCGCTTTCATTTGATCGTCCCCATTATGAAATTGAAAAATATGAGCCCAACCCCGATGCTACGAAATGGGTCATTGATATGATCATCACTGACAATGAGGCGGTCTCCGTTCATAATGCGCTGGGTCAATTGGGATACGATGTGTCCATCAGTCGCCAAACACATTGGGAAATTTTAGTGGATAATGAAAGGGAACCTATCCTGCAAAAAATTGATGCCACTGGCGAGCTTTACAATTCCAATAAGGAATTTATTAGCAAAGCTTCAACCACAGAAAACATCGCATCGCTTCTNGTTCGGCAAAAAGAAGATATGGTCGGTCGGGCAAAACTCGAATCCTTGACGGAGCGATTTGAAATTGGCGANATTTCCGAAATTAAACGCGGCGTCATATGGAATGTGACCATAAATGGCGGTAATTTTGAAACTATTTTAAAGGAAATTTTGGATACACACATATTATTCAACCCACTATCTCATGAATGCTATAAAATCAACTGAACAATACAAAGACCGCATTAAAGCGGAGCTGAACAACACCTTAACAGATACGGCTTTGTCCGGTGGATTCTCGGATCGACGTATCGGCAAGGTGCGAGATCAATATGATTTTGGCGACAAGGTTGCGCTCATTACCACAGATCGTCAAAGTGCATTCGATCGAGTTCTCGCTTCCATTCCATTTAAGGGACAAGTGCTCAATCTCACCAGCGCATGGTGGTTTGATCAGACAAAAGATATTATCCCAAATCATGTGATTGACATCCCTGATCCCAATGTAACACTTGCAAAAAAATGCGATGTTTTTCCCATAGAGTTTGTTGTTCGGGGATATATCACCGGCAGCACCAGCACAGCCCTATGGACCGTTTATAATAATGGCGATCGAGAGTACTGCGGCAATACCCTGCCGGAAGGATTGGTGAAGAATCAAAAGCTCGAGGCCAACATGCTCACGCCTACCACCAAGGAAGAACATCACGATCGTCCCATCGCTCCGGATGAAATTGTCAGCGAAAGATGGATGACAAAGGAGGACTGGGACTATTGCAGCTATAAGGCGCTGGAACTATTTTCCTTCGGACAAAAGAAAGCAGCGGAAAATGGTATGATCTTGGTCGACACGAAATATGAAATGGGTCGAGATGAAGATGGTACAATCCGACTTATTGATGAAATTCATACTCCCGACTCCAGCCGATATTGGATTGCTGAAACCTATGATGAGCGGATGGATGTTGGGGAGAATCCCCAGAATGTTGATAAGGAGTTTCTGCGGCTCTGGTTTGTCGATAATTGCGATCCGTATAATGATGAAACATTGCCGGATGCACCGGAAGAATTAGTCGCTGAATTATCCAGTCGATACATTTATCTCTATGAGACTATCGCGGGCGTAGCTTTCCCTTTTCCTAGTGTGGGCAAACCGGTTCTAGAAAGAATTAATGAAAATTTAAAGGATGTGTTATGAAAGCAGTTATTATAATGGGTTCAACATCAGACGAACCCCACGCAAAAAGGATCACCGACAAGTTAGATGAATACGGCATCACATGGGAACAGCATGCGGCATCTGCACATAAACAACCATTAAAAGTTTTAGATATTTTGACTGCTAATAAAAATGAAAAAGATATTGTGTATATCACCATCGCTGGCCGTTCTAACGCGCTATCCGGATTTGTAGCCGCAAATTCTGAATTCCCCACTTTGGGGTGTCCTCCCTTTTCAGACAAAGCTGATATGCTCGTGAACATTCATTCCACACTGCAAATGCCCAGCAATACACCAGTCTTGACGGTTTTAGATCCGGGAAATTGTGCTTTGGCTGTTAAGCGGATTTTGGGTGTCTGAGCTGAAAAATATTTCACCATTGGATGGCCGTTACGCAAATAGCGTAAAAGATCTATCCGCATATTTTTCCGAATCAGCACTAATGGGTTACCGCCTGAAAGTGGAGATTGAATATCTCATTGCGTTAGGCAATGAAAAAACCATTAAAGAGCTGCCTGCTTTTTCTAAAGAAGAACAATCGCGCCTGCGGAAGATATATCAAAACTTTAATACGGCCGGCGCAGAAAAAGTAAAACAGATTGAAGCCACCACCAACCACGATGTAAAAGCCATTGAGTATTATATTCAAAGTAAGGTTAAAAAAGCGCTTCATCCATGGATCCATTTTGCACTCACATCCGAAGATGTGAACAATCTGTCCTATTCGCTTATGTGGCACGATGGATTGAATCGGGCGTATCTGCCTGCCCTTCGGTCCATGAATAAAGAATTAAAAAGACTTGCCCAAAAATATAAAAACGCAGCTATGTTGGCCCTGACTCATGGCCAGCCCGCCACCCCGACAACCTTCGGAAAAGAATTGGCCGTTTTCTTTGCTCGGTTAGATCGCCAGATCGACCAGATAAAATCTCAAAAACTTTTGGGTAAATTCGGCGGCGCCACCGGCACGTGGTCCGCCCACAAAACTGCATATCCAAAAACGAATTGGATGCGTTTTGCGTCGAAATTTATAAAATCATTAGGGCTGGAACCCAACTTGATCACCACCCAGATCGAACCTCATGATTCGGTTGCAGAAAGCTATCATCAGGTGGTTCGAGTGAATTCAATTCTCTCCGATCTTTGCCGTGACATGTGGGCCTACATCGGTCGAGGTATTCTGGTGCAGAAAAAAGTGGCCGGTGAGGTTGGCTCCTCTACNATGCCCCATAAAATCAATCCAATCCAGTTTGAAAATGCAGAGGGAAATATGGGTATCGCCAATGCACTGTTTAATCATCTCGCAGTCAAATTGCCTATCTCAAGGATGCAACGGGACCTAACAGATTCAACAACATTGCGGAATCAAGGTGTTGCATTAGGACACTCCTATTTGGCGTTGCAAAATATTTTAAAAGGCTTGAGCAGAATCACTGTTAATAAAATTCAAATGACGATTGAGTTAAACAATCACTGGGAAGTATTGGGGGAAGCAATCCAAACCATCCTGCGAAAAAACGGAAAACAGGACGCCTACGAAAAATTGAAATCACTTACTCGCGGACAATCCATTAATTCAGAACACATGGCAGAATTTGTATCAGGATTGAAAATATCTGATAATGATAAAAAAACACTGCTTGAACTCGCGCCGGGAAATTATATCGGGCTATCATCTAAATTGGTTGATCTAATCTAATGTGCGGTATAGCCGGTATTTATTCTCACAAACCTGTCGCGGCTGAACTCTACGACAGTATCGTTCACCTACAGCATCGCGGGCAAGACGCCGCCGGCATTATGACCTATGACGACCGCATGCATAAAGAAAAAGGTATGGGGCTCGCTAAAGAAATTTTCAACGACAATAATATGAACCTGCTCACGGGTAACATCGGTATTTCTCATAATCGATATCCCACTCATGGCGGCTTTTCTCATGGCGAAGTTCAGCCTTTTTGGACATCTGTTCCTTACGGTATTGCATTGGCTCATAACGGAAATCTCACCAACTATAAGAGTCTTGCAGAAGAAATCACACAAAAAGATAGTCGTTATTTAAATACCACTTCCGATTCGGAAGTGCTTCTGCATTATTTCGCAGATTTGCTTCATACGAACAACCCGCCAGAAGATAGTGAAGAATTTTTCTATCTCTTATGTAGTGCGGTGACCAAGGTTTTTAAACGAGTGAAGGGTGCTTATTCCGTTACCAGTCTTGTCATTGGAAAGGGGCTCGTGGTTTTTCGCGATCCCCAGGGAATTCGACCTTTGGTGAAAGGTGAGCGCTCCAATGGGAATGGTGGAAAAGATTATATTTTCGCTTCAGAAAACACAATGTTTTACGCTTTGGGTTTTGAACCAAAAGGAACCGTGCTCCCCGGCGAACTTATTTATGTAGATGAAAGCGGGAAGGTCTTCAGTAAGCGTTTGGTGAAAAAAGAATTCAATCCATGTGTTTTTGAATACGTGTATTTTTCTCGTCCCGATGCCACTTTAAATGATGTGAGTGTTTATCGATCTCGATTGCGGATGGGACAAAATCTCGCAGAAGCATGGAAGAAGAAATATCCCGAGATAACGCCCGACATTGTCATTCCTGCGCCCAGCACTGCCAACACATCAGCCCTTTCGTTTGCCCATGAATTGGGTGTGAGATATTCAGAAGGACTGTATAAAAACACATTCATTGGACGAACCTTCATTATGCCGGGACAGGCAGAGCGAAAAAAATCTGTAAAGTATAAATTGGTGCCACAAGAAACGGAAATTCGTGATAAAAAAGTGATGATTATGGATGACAGTATTGTCCGGGGCAACACGAGCCGTGAGATCGTTCGCATGTTGAAAGACTTTGGTGCTAAAGAGGTGTATTTTGCCGTTGCCTGTCCGCCAGTTAAATCACCGTGTTTTTATGGCGTGGATATGCCAACCAAGAACGAGCTCATTGCTGGAAATATGAGCGAAGATGAAATCCAAGAGTACTTGAATGTGGATGCCCTTTTGTATCAAAGCGTTGATGATCTTGTTGAAGCGGTGACTCGGAGGGGGGATCACCATATTGATACCCCGTGCATGGCCTGTCTGGATGGGAATTATGTTGGGAATGATATTGATGATGCAAAAATTGCAGAAATGGAAACCATGCGTGTAAATGATAGGAATGGAAATGGTTAACGCAAAGTCGTGGCGTCTTTGCTTTTAAAAATGAATCGTCAATGAGCGGTCACTCAATAAACTTAAAAGAAAAATTTGACAAATTTTCTGATCACTGGGCCCCGAAGGTGATCGCTGAAATGAACGACTACCAGTTCAAACTAGTAAAGGTGGCGGGTGAATTTATTTGGCATTCTCATGATGATACAGACGAAACATTCATTGTCCTGGATGGAGAGCTCGCTATTGAATTCCGTGATAAAATAATAACTCTTGAAAAAGGAGAGATGGCTGTTGTCCCTAGTGGGGTTGAGCATAAGCCTGTGGCACAAAATGAATGCAAAATCATGATTGTTGAGAAAAGGGGTGTTACGAATACCGGTGATGCCGGAGGAGGGCTCACTGCTGAAAATGATGTCTGGATATAATGAAACATAAAATTCTTGTGATCGGTTCCGGCGCCCGGGAACATGCCATTGTTCGAGCGTTGGGCCGTTCTCCCCAAGACAAAGAAATCTTTTGTCTCGCATCCAATATGAATCCGGGCATTGCTGAACTTTGTGATGAAATTTTAATCGGAAATTTCAACGATCCGGATTTTGTGGTGAGTTATGCTAAAGAAACAGACGCCACACTGGCCATCGTCGGACCTGAAAACCCATTAGCTGCAGGTATCGCCGATGCATTATGGGATACTGGTGTGAAAACTGTTGGTCCGAAAAAAGATCTGGCCCAACTGGAGACATCCAAAGCATTCGCTCGGAATTTATTAAAAGAATATGATATCCCCGGTGGTCCGAAATACCAGACTTTTGATGCAGTGGGTGGTGTTACAGATTTCTTAAATGAGCTGGGTGAAAACTACGTGGTTAAATACGACGGCCTGGCTGGTGGGAAGGGTGTGAAAGTGGCGGG
>JGI26244J51143_1000521_pt1 | contig 15603 bp, 13 predicted proteins | sample SaaInlV_150m_DNA_6_FD_51143 | JGI IMG/M metagenome (IMG submission 51143) | reverse complement strand
TTTTTTCAAGGCAGTTGGTTTGAGGCCGTACCTAGCCAAACTTTTGATTTAATTATCTCTAATCCTCCCTACATTGAACAAGACGATCCTTATTTAGACGATTTACTCTTTGAACCACAAACAGCATTAGTATCTGGTGAAGATGGATTAAACGATATTCGCATTATCATTAGCGATGCGCCAGAACACCTAAACAAGGGTGGTTACTTACTGCTTGAATATGGCTTTGATCAGCAAGAAAGAATTGTAGACCTACTAAATGAAAAGTTCCATCATATTAAAACCTTTAAAGACTACAACAACAATGATCGTGCAGTGCTTGCACAAATAAAATAGACTTATTGTTGTGCTTTGATTTTTAAACCCTTCTTAAGTTTATCAATATACTTAGAATCCACCTCACAGTATTTATCTTGCTGAGTAAAAAAATCTTCTTCTACCCAAGTGCTTGAAGACTTAAAGACTGGTGCACTGCCATCAGCATAAATCACTGTGTTATCGGTATAAATAGTAATCGTTTTATCCTGAAAAAGAATTGACTTCTCAGCATAGGCATTAATTGATATGCCTAATAAAATTATAAGAATAAAGTTCTGAATCTCTTTCATAACCTTATTCTACAACAAAACATAAAGGAAAAAGATAAAGGTTTTTACGAGTATTTTTTCTTTCTATAAGGCAGATTTTATAAATATGAAGGAGCATGGGGTCAACCATGTGACTGAATATTTATAAAATATAACGCAGTAGAAGGAGAAAAGACGAAGTAAAAAAAGGTGAAGTTAGTCTATAAGCCGGGTTCTGTAATAGATGGTCATTCATCTACGAGCATTGTTGCCAATACTCTTTAGCACTCTACCCGCTACCTTGTGCGAGCCGCACCNTGGGTAGCCTATTTGAGCTTGCTCCAAGTGGGGTTTACCTTGCCACGGTTGTCACCAAACGCGCGGTGCGCTCTTACCGCACCTTCTCACCCTTACCTATCGAAATAGGCGGTCTAAATCTCTGCAGCACTTTCCGTTATGTCACCATACCTAGCCGTTAGCTAGCACTTTGCTCTGTGGAGCCCGGACTTTCCTCTGAAAGTAAACTTCCAGCGACCATCCGACCAACTTCAGGGCTAATTATACTTGACTTGAATGTTTTGAAAGATACTGTGAATGTTGTGTCCTTGAGTATCTACTGCAACCGTTACCGGCATATCTTTAACTTCTAGCTCGTAAATAGCTTCCATGCCCATGTCTTCAAAAGCAATTTTTTTGGCCTTTTTAATGGATTTTGAAATCAAATAAGCCGCACCACCGACTGCAATCAAATAACTGGCTTTGTGTTTTTTAATGCTTTGTGTGGTAGATTCTCCACGTTCAGCCTTGCCAATCATGCCTAAAATATTGGTATTTTCCAGCATCATATCGGTAAATTTATCCATACGCGTGGCAGTAGTTGGCCCTGCAGGGCCAATTACTTCACTACCCACTGCATCCACTGGACCTACGTAATAAATAAATTTATTATCAAAATTCACATCTTTAGGCAAGCCTTCACCACTATCAAGCATTTTTTTCAAGCGCAAATGAGCGGCATCTCGCCCAGTAATAATCGTACCGGTTAATAGCAAGGTGTCACCAATGTTCCAATCACTCATTTGTTTTCGAGTTAAAGTACTTAAATCAACTTGTTTGTATTGTGAATAGTCCATCTCTAAATCAGGATAAATACTCATATCAACTTCTGGTAATTCTGCAACGCCAGTGTCATCCACTGAAAAATGCAGATGACGCGTTGCTGCGCAATTTGGAATCATAGCCACTGGCTGTGAAGCCGCATGGGTTGGATAATCTTTAATCTTAACATCCAGCACCGTGGTCAAACCGCCTAAGCCTTGTGCGCCAATACCAAGATCATTAATCTTACCCATCAAATCTAGGCGCAACCGTTCAATGTTACTTGGGTTGGGTTTTTTAGCAATGTCGGCAATGTCAATCGAATCCATTAAACTTTGTTTTGCCATGAGCATGGCTTTTTCTGCAGTACCGCCCACGCCAATACCAATAATGCCTGGTGGACACCAGCCTGCACCCATGGTTGGAATCGTTTTTAACACCCAATCGGTTAGACTTTCGTCGGGTTGCAATACGGTAAATTTAGCCTTGTTTTCCGATCCGCAACCCTTAGCAGCAACAATAAAATTAAGCTTATCGCCCTTCACTATCTTTGTGTGAATCACCGCTGGTGTGTTGTCTTTGGTGTTGGTTCTAGTAAACAGAGGATCTTCAACAATGGAAGCTCGCAAAGGATTTTCTGGATTTGTATAAGCTTGTCTTACGCCTTCGTTAATCATATCATCTAAGGACAAATCTGCATCCCAAGTAATACCCATCCCCACTTCAACAAAAATATTAACTATGCCGGTGTCTTGACACATTGGACGCTGACCTAAGGCAGCCATTTTTGAATTGATTAAAATTTGGGCGATGGCGTTTTTAGCCGATTGATGCGTTTCTTTTTCATGGGCATTGGCCATGGCCTTAATAAAATCTGGCGCGTGATAATACGATATGTATTGCAAGGCGTTAGCAACACTCTGAATCACCTGTTTTTGTTTGATTTCCATCTTAATTATGCTTTAAGTATTACCTAATTTTTGCCAAGTGTTTATAATATGACATCTACTTCATTTTAACCAATATTTAACTGGAATTTTTTATGTTTGATTTTTTAAAAGGCCAAAGCCTTTCAATCGATTTAGGTACTGCTAATACACTGATTTATATGGATGGTGCTGTTGTACTCAACGAGCCATCCGTGGTGGCTATTCGCCATGACAGAGGGTCGTTAGAATCCACTGTTATTGCCGTGGGTCAAGACGCTAAAAACATGCTGGGAAAAACACCTGGCTCGATTGAAGCCATTCGTCCCATGAAAGACGGTGTGATCGCTGATTTTAAAATCACTGAAAAAATGTTGCAACATTTCATTCGCAAGGTGTTACGTACTAGTTTTTTTTCACCCAGTCCTAAAGTACTTATTTGCGTACCTTGTGGCGCTACTCAAGTTGAGCGTCGTGCCATTAAAGAAAGCGCTATTGGTGCAGGCGCACGCGATGTATACCTGATTGAAGAGCCAATGGCAGCAGCCTTAGGTGCTGGCATGGCTATTGAAGAAGCCTCAGGTGCCATGGTGATTGATATTGGTGGCGGTACCACTGAAATTGCAATTATGTCACTCAATGGTATTGTTTATTCCGATTCACTGCGCATTGGTGGCGATATGTTTGACGATACAATCGTGAAGTTTATTCGCCGTGAACACGGCATTATTATTGGCGATACAACGGCTGAAAAAATCAAACAAGAAGTAGGTTCAGCGTTTAAAACAAAAGCCGTTAAAAAAATTGAATTCAGAGGGCGTGATGTTACTAAAGGCATTCCAGTGAGTTTTGAAATAACCAACACTGAAATCCTTCAAGCCCTACAAGAGGCCTTATCAATGATTATTAGTGCAGTTCGAACCGCACTGGAGCAAACACCGCCAGAACTTAGCTCTGATATTGCTGAAAATGGCCTAGTACTTACCGGTGGTGGCGCTTCTAGAAGGGCTCGACAAACTCATCAATAAAGAAACTAACTTGCCAGTGCGTATTGCGGATGATCCACTCACGTGTGTTGCCCGTGGTGGTGGCGTTGCACTTGATATGATCAGCAAGCACAACATGGGTTTCTTAGCCTCAGAATGATCAACTAAAACCAGAAATTATGAAGTTTTTTAAACTCTTCATTCCTATTTTTATTTCTGTTTTTTTAATAATTTCAGATCATAAATTTTCATACGTAGACAACCTAAGGCTCTCTATCGCCACACTAATATCGCCTATTTATTTAGTGGTTAATCTACCAGCAGCACTCCATACTTGGATCAATGAACAGGGTACCAGTAAAGAAATTTTACTGAACCAAAATAAACAATTAACCAATGAACTGATCGAATTAAAAACCAAACTGCAAATTCACAATGCACTTTTATTGGAAAATAAAAAGTTAACCAAACTGCTCGGCGCAAGTTACAGTATTAAATCACAAAAATTTAAAATGGCTCGCATCAGCTCGATTAGTCAGTCTCGGTTAAAAAAGCAAATCATCATTAATAAAGGTAGTGACAATGGTCTTAAAGTCGGACAAGTGGCACTGGGCACTAAAGGCATTGTTGGGCAAATAACTCAAGTAACACCCCTATACAGCACCGTACTCATGGTCACTGATCCAACTCAACATGTGCCCGTTAAAAATGAACGAAATGGTGTTCGAGGTATTAGTAAAGGACTCGCATCTAAAAAAGGAAAACTCATTGTTAATTTTATTGAGCCTGGGGCAGACATAGAATTGGGTGACATTTTTTTAAGCAGCAACATTGGCTCTAAATTTCCACAAGGGTATCCACTGGGTAAAGTGATTCATGTTGAAACTCATAAAGATGAGCCTTTTTTACACATTCAGCTAATGCCAACCCAAGATAGTAAGCAAATGGAATTTGTTCTTATAGGGGACTCAAATTAATCATGAAAATTCAACGCCCTTATGTTTTTCTAATTAAAATCACAATTTTTTCTATGATCATGAGCGCATTGCCTTTGCCTCAATTATTACTGGAATTATCGCCTTTTTGGGTGTTGCTTTTTTATATTTATTGGTTGGGTTATTCAGCTGCCAATGGTCGGTTTTTCATTGCGTTAGTTTTAGGCGTTTTAATCGACATACTACAAGGTAGTATTCTTGGTCAAAATGCTTTGGCGCTTATATTTAGTAGTGCGTTTATCTCCAACGTTCAACAATCATTTTTTGTTTCTAACTTAAGCACTCAACAGGTTTATGTGTTTGTTGCATCCAGTATTTATTTAGCTGTTATTTTGTTAATACACGTACTTATTCAAGGGTTTAGCTTTAGTTACTATCTACTATTAGCGCCTTTATCAAGCGCTCTATTTTGGCCAATAGTAAGACTACTGCTCTTAAAGTTTCGACACTAATCACACAGAGCCCGATTAGAAATGGAAAGAATCAGCAACACCGCACTGGAAAATAAGATTTTTTCATCTAGGCTGGTTTTGGCGTTTGTATTTATTTTCATATTAACGTCGATATTAATCCTTAGAGTCTACAACCTACAAATTGTTAATCATGAGTATTACACGGAAGAAGCGCTTGGTAATCAAATGCGTAGCATACCCATCACCCCAGCAAGGGGAAAAATATTTGATCGAAATGGTCAGATTTTAGCCACTAACCAACTTTCATACAGACTTACCCTTACTCCAGAAAAAGTTAAAAATACTGCTAAAACCCTGTTATCTCTTAAAAAAATAGGCTTGATTAATGATAAAGACATTGAACAATTCAATAAAAATAGAAAGCGTTACAAAAAATTTCACAACATTCCGCTAAAACACAAACTCAGTGAAATCCAAATGGCTGAATTCTTGGTTGGCAATCAATTCATTGGTGTTGATGTAGAGCCTTATTTCCACCGTGTTTATCCCAATGGTACTTCAAGTGTCCATGTGATTGGTTACGTTTCAAGGATGAACAAAGAAGATAAACTTTTCTATGACAAGAAAAATTACTTGGGCACTTCTTTTGTAGGAAAAACTGGCATTGAAAAACAATACGAAACACTACTGCATGGCAGTAATGGCGTGAAACAAATTGAGCGCAATGTTTCTGGCAGAGTCATTGATACTAAAACCATTGAAGGTGCCGTGGCTGGCAAAGATTTATACCTAAGCATTGATCTGGATTTACAAAAAAAAGCAGAATCACTCCTACTAGGAAAACGTGGATCCATTGTGGCGGTGAATGTAAAAAATGGCGAAGTTTTAGCCCTTGTCAGTACTCCTGTTTACAATCCAAATTGGTTTGTCAATGGCATCTCCCATGCTAATTACCAAAACCTGCAGACCTCAAAAGATATTCCACAACTCAATCGATCGATCCGAGGGCTTTACCCTCCAGGTTCTACCGTTAAGCCTATGGTGGCACTGGCTGGCCTTGAAGAAGGAGTGATTACCAATCAGAGTAAAACATTTTGCCCTGGTTACTACAAACTCCCTAACGTTAAACGAAAATTTAACGATTGGAAGCGTACAGGCCATGGTCATGTAGATGTTAAGGATTCCATTGCACAATCGTGCGATGTATTTTTCTACGATCTTGCCAATAAAATGGGCATAGAAATGATGCACGATAATTTGAATTATTTTAATTTTGGCAGAAAGACAGGGATTGATATCCCTGGTGAAAAAGGTGGAATATTACCCTCAAAAGCCTGGAAAAAAATCAATAAAGACGAGCCTTGGTACCGAGGTGAAACGCTAATTGTTGGTATTGGTCAAGGCTTTATGACCTCAAGCCCACTGCAACTTGCCGTTGCCACAGCAGCACTGGCTAACAAAGGGGGACTCTTCAAACCAAAATTACTTACAAATATCCAAACACCCAATCAAGCCATTGAAGAAATACCTGGTGATCCACCCGTGCAAATACCGATTAAAAACATCAAAAATTGGGAGGATGTGGTTGAAGGCATGCGACAAACCATTTACGCCCCAAAAGGAACGGCTAGAAGACTGAATAAAGATTTAACCTATACTCTGGCAGGTAAAACAGGAACCGCTCAAGTATTTGGCTTGGATGCAGAAGAGCAGTACATTGCAGAAAAATTGGATGAACGCTTAAGAGATCATGCACTATTTACTGGTTTTGCTCCAATCGACAACCCTGAGATTGCCATTGCCATTATTGTTGAAAATGCAGGCAGTGGTAGCTCTAAAGCGGCACCGTTAGCTCGTCAAGTATTGGATGTGTATTTTAAAAAGAAAGTGGCTAATTAAAACAGGCCATTAACTTTTCCTCAATGACAGGAAAAGCAAGTGTGCAGTCTGTTTTGTACCGTTGCTTCAACTGATCAAGTTGTGTTTGATTAATTTTATCAAAAAGAATGATGATTTTTGCCTCGGGCGAATGAGACTCTAACGTTGCCAGCAATGATTCAATGTTACTGACTCGATCTCTAAATTCTGGATTATAACTAAACTCAGCCACCAGCACTTGATATTTATTTTTCTTCGCAAGCTTAACCGCCTTTCGTTGAGAGTTCTCAAAATCAACCGAAAACCCTAACCGAGCAAACAAAGGAGTGTAATCGTCAAAACCTCCTTCATCAACAAAAAATAATAATTTATTGCTGCTCATAGAAGTCTTTTTTAAATTCAGAGAATGTGTTTTTCTCGATTGCAACTCGCATTTGATTCATTAAATATTGATAATAATGTAAATTATGAATGGTATTTAGTCGAGCACCCAAAATCTCATTTTTTCTTTGTAAATGATGAAGGTATGATTTTGTATAATTTTTACAAGTGTAGCACTCACAGTGCTCATCCAGTGCTGAAATATCAAACCTATACTGCGCATTGCGAATTTTAACAATGCCAACTGAGGTAAATAAATACCCATTACGTGCATTGCGTGTTGGCATCACACAATCAAACATATCAATACCACGTTCAACCGCTTCAACCAAATCACTCGGCGTACCCACGCCCATCAAATACCGCGGTTTATCCTTTGGCATTTTCTCAGGCAGATAATCCAACACTTTCATCATCTCTTCTTTTGGCTCACCCACACTTAACCCACCAATGGCAAATCCATCAAAACCTATATTGACCAGTGCCTCGATAGATTCAATGCGCAAATCCTCATGCATACCGCCTTGTACAATGCCAAATAACGCGTTATTGTTGTTCAGCCGATTGTGTTCATCTTTAGAGCGTTTAGCCCAACGCAAGGACAACTGCATGGATTGACTAGCCGTTACTTTATCCGCTGGATATGGAGTGCATTCATCAAAAATCATAACAATATCTGAACCGAGTTTTTTTTGAATTTGCATGGATTCTTCAGGGCCCATGAAGATTTTATCACCATTTTTAGGTGATTGAAAATCCACACCTTGCTCACTGATCTTGCGCATATCGCCCAAACTGAATACCTGAAAACCGCCAGAATCTGTGAGTATCGGCCCCTGCCAATGCATAAAATCATGCAAATCTCCATGCGCTTCAATCACATCAGTGCCTGGGGTGATGTCCAAATGAAAAGTATTGCCCAAAATAATTTGTGCACCCGTTTCGCTCACTTCTTCAGGTGTCATTGCTTTGACTGTACCATAAGTACCCACTGGCATAAACGCCGGTGTTTCAACCTCTCCACGATCAAACACCATGGTGCCACGACGAGCTTTGTTATCTGTATTGATTAAGTTAAACTTCACTGTTGCTTTTCCTTAGAATCTTTAGATTGCATTTTCCAAAGACTAGCGTACTGACCATTGGCCTTTAATAACTCATCATGAGTGCCGCTCTCTTTAATTAATCCATCAGACAAAACGATGATTTTATCTGCATCAACAATGGTCGATAATCGATGGGCAATAACCAAGGTTGTGTGTTCGCTCGCAAGCCCCTCTAGAGCTTTTTGTACCATTTTCTCTGAATACGAATCGAGGGCTGAAGTGGCTTCATCAAAAATCAAAATCGGTGGGTTTTTGAGTAGCACCCGAGCAATGGCTAGGCGTTGCTTCTCACCACCAGAGAGCTTAAGTCCTCCCCGTTCACCAACCAGCGTGTCGTAGCCTTGTGGCAATTGATCAATAAAGCCATCAATAAAACTCAGTTTAGCTGCTCTCTCAACTTCTTCTTTGGTTGTATTTTTCTTACCATAAGCAATGTTGTAATAGATACTTTCATTAAACATAACGGTATCTTGTGGAACAACACCAATAGCCGTTTGTACAGAACGCTGATCTAAAAGCTTAATATTTTGCCCATCAATTAAAATTTCACCTTTGCTCACGTCGTAAAATCGAAACAGCAATTTAGCTAAGGTTGATTTTCCTGCGCCTGAAGAACCTACAATCGCAACTTTTTGACCCGGCTCAATGACAAAACTAATGTCTTTTAATACTTCGTCTTTGCCTTGATAGGCAAAGGCAACCTGATTAAACTCAACTTTTCCTTTGCTAATCTTTAGATTTGACGCATGATCAATGTCTTGAACTTTAGAAGTCCTCTCGAGTAAATCGAACATATTGTTCATGTCAATAAAATTGTGTTTGATTTGTCGGTAAATAATCCCTAAAGAACCAAGTGGCATAAATAACTGCAACAGTAATGCTTGAATCATAATCAAATCACCCAGACTCAAGTTTTGATCCACCACGCCTTGTGATGCCAATACAAGAATAATGGTAACNCCAACGGCAATCACGGCTCCTTGAATAAAATTTAGCGCCGTCATCGAGGTAAAACTTTTGGTGGCAACGTCCTCCCAACGACTCATGGTATCGTCGTAACGATTCACCTCAAAATCTTCTTGATTAAAGTATTTGACCGTTTCGTAATTAATCAAGCTGTCAACGGCATTGGTATTTGCCTCAGATTGCATATCGTTCATTTGATAACGATACTTCATTCGCCAAGTAGTAATGGCTAAAGTTAAACCGATGTAGAGCACCACGGTTACCAATGAAATACTGGCAAAGAACACATCATAATTTACCCATAAAATACCNATTACTAGGCAGATTTCAAAAAATGAAGGCAAGATATTAAAAACAAAAATTGAAAGCAATGTGGAAACACTCTGAGTACCTCGGTCAATATCACGAGTAATNCCACCAATNCGACGATNAAGATGAAAAGATAAATCAAGTGTATGCAAATGTTTAAACACGCCCAATGCAATCAGATGCATAGCATGGTAGCGTACCTTTGCAAAAATCGCATCTCTTAACTCGTTAAACAACGAGCTGGCCAATCTAAGTGCTCCGTAAGCAAACAGCATGCCCAGTGGCAAAATCAACAACACATTAGTTTGATCTAACGAATCAACAATTTCTTTTAAAACTACCGGCACTGCAACGTTGGCTAATTTTGCAAAAATTAAAAATAAAGTCGCCAAAGCTACACGAACACGCATTTTTAACAAATACGGCATGAGTTTTTTTAAAACCTTAATGTCTCTGGTTTTAAAATCGTAAGCCTGGGTTTGATTACCTAGTTGCATGCTTATTTAGAAAAAGCCTGATTAATTTGNTCAAAGTCAAAACCTCTGGATTGTAAAAATCGCTTTTGTTTGGCTTGTTCGTTGTATTTCAAAGACGCGAGTGAGCCGTATTTACTTTCTTTAATGGCTTTTGCCAACTCAAACCAATCAAATACAGATAAGTCAAAGTGTTCAATGCCTCGCTGTTTAAGTTCAAGTGTAATTTTAATAGGGCCTTTGCCTTGATTAAAACGCATTTGAATAAAATCTTGTGCGAAGCGCTCATCACTTTGGTAATTTTGTTCAATCAATAAATCAATGGTGTGTTCAATATCACTGGCATCAAAATCTTTGAATGATAGTTTTTGTCTAAGTTCTAATTGTGAATGTTCGCGTCGAACCAGCATCCGCATAGCAACTGCGTAGCATTTTTCTCTACTCGACGCTGTCACCATCACTCATTAATTTTTCGCGAATTTTTCCTTCAATCTTTTGACTTAATTCAGCGTGCTCAATGAGGTAATCTCTAGCATTGTCTTTACCTTGGCCAATGCGTTCACCTTCAACACTATACCAGGCGCCAGCTTTTTCAACAAAGCCTAACTTTACGCCCAAATCAATAATTTCACTTTCACGTGAAATACCTTGGTTATAAAGAATTTGAAATTCAGCCTGCTTAAACGGTGGTGCTACTTTATTTTTCAATACTTTAACACGTGTCTCGTTACCTAGAATCTCGTCACCCTTCTTAATAGCACCAATACGACGAATATCAAGACGCACAGAAGCGTAGAATTTAAGCGCATTACCGCCCGTTGTGGTTTCAGGATTACCAAACATAACGCCAATTTTCATACGCAATTGGTTGATAAAAATTACCATGGTGTTGGTTTTTTTAATGTTTGACGTCAACTTTCTTAACGCTTGAGACATGAGTCTTGCTTGTAAACCCATGTGCGATGCACCCATTTCACCTTCAATTTCAGCCTTAGGTGTAAGCGCTGCCACTGAATCAATGACCACGATATCCACACTGCCTGAACGTACTAACATGTCGGTAATTTCCAAAGCCTGCTCACCCGTATCAGGTTGGGAAATTAATAAATCATCTGTGTTAACCCCTAGACGCTTTGCGTATTGAGGATCCAGTGCATGTTCAGCATCAATGAATGCTGCCGTACCACCAAGTTTTTGCATCTCAGCAATCACATGCAAGGTCAAGGTTGTTTTACCTGAAGATTCAGGTCCGTAAATTTCAACCACACGACCACGTGGCAAACCGCCAATACCCAAAGCAATGTCTAAGCTTAAACTACCAGTAGAAACCGCTTCAATATCTGCATGAGCGTTTTCATCACCCAAGAACATAACGGAACCCTTACCAAATTGTTTATCGATCTGTGCAAGTGCCACTTTTAAAGCTTGTTTTTTCTGTTCATCCATGCTGTTTCTCCCGAGTAAAATGTGACTATGTTTTATAAAATAAATTTTGACAATTATATCTGAAATATGGGCTCAACTTTTTCAAAAAATGACTCACATTACATGGCGATCGCTCTCAAACTTGCCAATGAAGGAAGGTATGGCGTAGGAGCCAATCCTATGGTGGGTTGTGTGATTGTTAAAGACGATCAAATTATTGCAAAGGGCTATCACCAAACCTTCGGTGAAGCGCACGGGGAAATCAACGCGCTGAAACAAATTGATCACCAAGCCCATGGAGCAACTTTCTACGTTACTTTAGAACCTTGCTCTCATCAAGGTAAAACTCCGCCCTGCGCACAAGCCATTATTGATTCTGGCGCTAAAAAAGTCATCATCGCTCTACTAGATCCTAATCCTTTAGTCAGCGGGAAAGGGATGGCCATGCTTGAAAATTCTGGTATTGAAGTAATAACAGGACTGATGGAAAATAAAGCCCTAGAACTCAACCGTGGTTTTGTTAAACGTATGCAAACGGGATTACCGTTTGTCACTTGTAAAATTGCCATGAGTCTTGATGGCAAAACCTCAATGACCTCTGGTGAAAGTAAATGGATTACGGGTGAGCCCGCAAGGCAAGACGTGCAAAAATTACGCGCTGATCACCAAGCCATCATTACCGGCTCAGGTACCATTATTACTGACAACCCTTCAATGACCGTGCGCCTTAACAATATCAACTCATCACCATTAAGAGTGGTGATTGATGGCAAAAATCAAATACAAGACACGGCTCTCAATATTTTTTCAAACGATGCACCGACGCTGATTCTAAACACCAACAACGTTCAAGTACTTGAATCAGGAAAACTGGATTTAAACGACGCTCTTAAGCATTTGGGCGATCAAGGGATCAACAATGCATTGCTTGAGGCTGGTCCTGGACTTATCGGCGCCATGCTTGAGGCCAAACTCATTGATGAGTTTATTATTTACACGGCACCCATATTGATGGGCAGTGAGGCAAATTCAATGGCAACCTTGGTGTTAAATAAAATGAGCGATAAAATTGAACTCAGTATCAACGACATTAGAATAATTGGCGATGACATTCGTATTAGCGCTAAAATTAAACCATGAAAACCTTAACCAACAAACGCATTGTACTGGGTGTTAGCGGCTCTATTGCTGCTTACAAAGCGCCTGATGTTGTACGTCGCTTACAAGATTTAGGCGCTGAGGTTCGGGTCATACTCACCCAAGGTGGGGCTAAGTTTATTACCGAGCTATCTTTACAAGCCACCTCAAAAAACAAAGTGCATAACAATTTGTGGGACAATGAAGCCGAATTATCCATGGGGCATATTGAGCTCGCTAAATGGGCTGATGCTATTCTCATAGCTCCAGCCAGCGCCAATACCATTGCTAATTTAAGCGCCGGTAAAGCTTGTGATTTACTCACTAACGTGGTGTTAGCTACTGATGCACCCGTGCTGATCGCACCAGCAATGAACCAACAAATGTACGCCTCATCGGCCGTTAAAGACAACTTATCCGCTCTTCTAGCGCGTAACATCAAACTCATCTCACCTGAATTTGGCGAGCAGGCCTGTGGTGATGTTGGAGAAGGAAGGTTAACCGAGCCCAGTAAAATTGCCAAACAAGTGTCTGAAGTGTTTAGCTCCACAAAACTCACGGGTAAAAAAATACTCATCACACTCGGTGCGACCATCGAACCCATTGACCCTGTTAGATATTTATCTAACCACAGCAGTGGTAAGATGGGAATGGCACTCGCCAGAGCATCAATTGAAGCAGGTGCAAAGGTCACACTGATTTATGGCAATGTATCCATCCCACTGAGTGAAGAATCAACCAATATTTTGGTCGGCAGCGGTGAAGAAATGCATCAAGCCGTTATGGAGAATATTAAAGATCAAGATGTTTTTATTGCCTGTGCAGCCGTGAGTGATTATCGAGTTAAAAACATCGAAAAAAATAAAATAAAGAAAGAAAATACAGAGCTTACTCTTGAACTAATTCCCAATAAAGACATCCTTGTTGATGTCTGCAAATTAAAGCAAAAACCAATTTGCATCGGCTTTGCTGCTGAAACGCAAAATTTGATTGAAAATGCACAAAATAAGCTTAAAAATAAAGGTTGTGATGCCATTATTTTAAACGATGTGTCAAAGCGTGATTTTGGCTTCAAAAATAATGAAAATGAAGTGGTATTTTTAACCAAAAAATACAGTCAAAAAATAGAGAAAAACAGTAAACAAATAATTGGTCGAAAAATTATTGAAATCATCGTTGAAAAATTCTTATAAATAATTAAAAACCTTGTTAAATCAACGTTCAATAGAGTTACTCACAAAACTGTGGATAACTCTGTTTATATCCGGTTAAAAATTATCAAAAATACCGATACATTGCGGATTTCTATGGTTTTGAATAAAAAACAATCAGTTGTTTTTTTTAATTAAAAATCAATGACTTATTAATATTTATAAAAAATATTTTATATTAGAATATGGTTATTTTCTTAACTACCGCCATTTTGAGGAAAACTTTTCATGTTCCACGTATTAAATCAAGTGTTTCACGAAATATTAGACTATCATTAAATACCAATTATCTAATCTTCTAATACTTATCAGAATAATCAATTTTATATGCTAATTTATGCCCTAAATTTCCTACTTGGAATCGTGGTATTTTCACTCAAAAATACCACGCAAATAACAAGTTTTGAATGGGGTTTATTTTTAGTGTTAATTTTGAGCTTTTTCGCCCTTTTTAAGCGCCATAAACCTCTCTCGTTTAACATTGCTGTTTTTTTGCTGGGTTTTGCATGGATGAGTCTATTTTCCAACCAAATTATCAATGCTCAAGTTCCGAATATTCACCTTAATAAGCCACTTCTTGTTCAAGGAAAAATATCACAACTCCCCGAACAAACACACAAGAAAACCAAATTTATTTTTGAGGCTCAAACACCCTTTAAAGGACGTCTAAAATTATCTTGGTATGGAACCAATTACCCGCCATTAAAAACCGGAGACACTTGGCAATTATTAGTCAAACTCAAACGCAATAATGGGTATCAAAATTTAGGCGGATTCGATTATGAAAAATGGCTATTTTATAAACAAATAAATGCTACTGGTTATGTTAGATCGTCCGATTCAAATCATCGCTTGGAAGAAAATCAAACACTGTCCATTGACCAACTGCGCCAAGAGACACGCCGCTCTCTTAGAGTTTTTTTAAAAGATCTTAATTTTGGAGGGGTGATTAATGCATTGATTATTGGTGATCGATCTTTCATTACCGATTCGCATTGGGAGTTGTTTCAATCCACCAACACCACTCATCTTAGTGTTATATCTGGACTTCACATTGGACTAATATCAGGTTTGGTATTTTTATTAACTGCTTTTATTTGGAAACGATGCGCCCCTTGCACTCTGCGCATTCCAGCCCAAGTGATGGGTAGTTATTTTGGCATTTTATCAGCATTACTCTACGCGCTCATTGCTGGGTTTTCCATTCCAACGGGTCGTGCTTTTATCATGGCCAGCGTTGTGTTTATTTCCATTATATTAAGGCGCCACCATAACGTTTGGCAACTTTATGGTATAGCCTTATTATTAACCCTGATGGTCAATCCAGTTAGTATTTTTAGCGTTGGATTTTGGCTGTCCTTTTACGTGGTNGCGGTTATTATTTACGGTGCTGGCCAGCACCGAGACAAGTCTTGGATTTATCGTTTAATTTACATCCAGCTGCTGATTACTCTATCCACCATACCACTGATTGCTTGGTTTTTTAACACGGGATCNATCCTTTCGCCCATTGCTAATNTGGTGGCCATTCCTGTGTTTAGTTTTATCACTACGCCCTTGTCTTTAATCGGCGCATTGTTTGCCTTAAGCAACCTTACTTACCTTGCTGAAATTAGCTTTGAGATCAGTAGTCAATCTTTAATCGCTTTGTCTTACTTATTGGACTATTTGAAAAATTTTAGTTTTAATCTGTGGCATTACACACAAAGCTCTAGCGTTGATTTAATCTTATT
>JGI26244J51143_1000485_pt1 | contig 16321 bp, 16 predicted proteins | sample SaaInlV_150m_DNA_6_FD_51143 | JGI IMG/M metagenome (IMG submission 51143) | reverse complement strand
GACACCTCGTGATTTTGTTACTATTATGAGTCTCAAAGAGAAGTTTGCTACTTTAGGATTGGAAATAGAAGAGTTTGGGAAAAGTACAATCGCGATTCGTACACATCCACAAATTTTAAAAAATCTGGATTTTCATTCGCTTATTCAATGCGTTCTAGAAGAGATTGATAGTGACGACGTTAAAAGTGAAACAGATAATATTTTAATAAAAATTGTCCAGGTAATGGCCTGTAAAGGTGCCGTCAAGGCTGGCCAGCGGCTTGCGCCACAAGAGATCCAGTCTCTTTTAGAGCAGAGGAAAGACAATATTGTGACTAGTTTTTGTCCCCATGGCCGTCCCACTGCGCTTGAATTTAAGATATCTGAACTAGAGAAACAATTTAAGAGGATCTAGATAAGAATTTTAGAAGATAATTAAACTAAAATTTGCAATATATAGCGATGTTTAAGTAGAAGCACTACATTATATCGTAATTATAGAAGAAGATTCATGAGGCGATAATAATTATAAGGCTAACTTTTTCCTTGACGGTTTATAGGTTTATCTATAACATATCTCGTTTGGCAATATTTTAACAATTTAACGGAAATGGAGTTGGTTTTTTTATGGCAAAGATTCAGATTTCTGAAAATGAGAGCTTGCGTGAGGCGATTAGAAGATTTAAAAAGATGTGTGATAAAGAGGGCATAATTAATCAATCAAAACGTTATGCTTATTTTGAAAAACCGTCTGATAAACGTCGACGTGAAGCGAGCAGGAGAATTAAAAACATAAAGAAGGCACAGAATCCAAATGCAAATATTGTTTAACGCATAAAATTTGNATTTTTTTGTGATTCGAAGAAACAATTTTAAAGCCAGCTGGAACGACATATCATATCGAGTACTGCGAATCTATATGACGTTATCGTATAGATATCACTTCCGTAATTACTTATCAATAATGTAGAGACTCTCGTTACTCTTTTTCATCAGGGTATATTTCAAGTAACGGACGTTTAGTAACTTTTCATCTCGGACTCCTGAAACTATTTTTACGATGTACGGTTTTGAGTCGGATGATAAAAATTACAGCAGTCTTGAAATTATAGAATGAACTGCTTTTCCCTTTGATACTAAACTTCTACTTGATAGACATATAGAATGACTACTGTTTCAAATCAAAAAACATGGTTAGAATCACACAGATACTACCCTTTTAGTGCCTATCTAAGGGAAAATTTCTCCGTGAAGATTCACAAAGTTTCAATTCATGCCGGTTTCACGTGTCCAAACAGGGATGGATTGGTGGGTGTTGGTGGGTGTACTTACTGTGCTAATGAAAGTTTCAGCCCAAATGTACGGGAAACCATCTCGCCTATAAAAGAACAGGTTGAAAAAGGTGTGGAGTATTTAAAAAGAAGATATGGCGCTGAAAAGTTTATTGCTTACTTTCAGGCTTTTACGAATACATATGCAGATGTTGATACACTAAAGACTCGATATGATGAAGCGTTGTTAAACAATGATGTCATCGGACTTTCAATTGGTACAAGACCAGATTGTATTACGGATGAAATACTGGCTCTTATTCATACGTATACTAAAAAATACCATGTATGGGTTGAATACGGCTTACAGTCAATTCATGATCGTACCTTGCGAATGGTAAATCGTGGACACGATTACAAATCCTTCGAAGATGCGGTAATACGCACAAAAAACAGAGGTGATATAAAAATATGTGTTCACGTCATCCTTGGTCTTCCTGGAGAAGACAGGAATGACATGATGGAAACGGCCCAAGCAGTTTCTTCTATGGGTATTGACGGAATAAAACTCCACCATCTGTACATTGCTAAGAATACGGCAATGGCTGAAGATTACGCCAAGGGTAACATTAAGACATTGGAAGTGGAAGAGTATGTTTCGCTTGCTTGTGATTTTTTAGAAAGAATTTCTCCGGACATAGTTGTGCAAAGATTAGTTGGTGATACACATGGCGACTCCTTAATTGCACCAGTTTGGAAAGCAAACAAGGGTGATGTATTTGCTGCAATTACAAATGAATTAAAACATCGCAATTCATATCAAGGTTCAAAATATACGCCATCATACCCTACGTTACCGTGAATATAAGTACTTTAGACCTTATCGTACGAGAGCAATAATGCTTGACATGATAAAGTTTGGATAGATATAATTCTTTAGCTTCGTTTTCTACCAAATTTGAATGCGGGCGTAATTCAGTGGTAGAATATTGCTTCACAAGCTGGGTGTCGTGAGTCGAATCCCATCGCTCGCTCTCTATGCAAACAATAATTTAGTATTAGTAAATTTTCGGTATTAATGCCTTTGCCAGAGAGAAAATTTATCAACTCGTAGATTGCACTGAGTGGTAGATTCTGTTTGCTCTTGTTTGCTGGCAGACAGGGAAAATTCAATGAATAGCATAAATCTGAAGGAGAGCACGTCGGTTGAGAAATATTCCGGTTTCAAAAGGGTTTGGTAGCGTCGTGATGGTGTTTCTCATCATGATCCTCCTTACAGGATGTGCTACAAGTTACAGAACCGGTGTGTACCCTCCTCCAAAACTTAAAAAAGAATTAGATTCATTAAAATCTAATACAAGAACTCAAAAATCTACAAGATATACGATTAAAAAAGGTGATACTATATGGCGTATAGCACACAATAATGGTGTTTTGCCTGACGAAATTATAAAAGCTAATAAAATCAAAAATGTCGAGAATATTAAGCCTGGACAGCAATTAATTATACCAAGAGGTGTTAACGTTGGTAAAGCTGCACCTGCAAGGAAGGCTTCTGTGTATACCAGGAAGTTAAATGAATCATTTAAATGGCCTATACGTGGCAAGATATTGTTCGGATTTGATAAATGGATAGATGGGTATAAGAACAAAGGAGTTGATATACAGGCGGTTAATGGACAGCCTGTGAAGGCATCAAAAAGCGGTATAGTTGCATTGACTTCAGATACACCTGATGGATGGGGCAAGGTTGTCGTACTTCAGCATGATGATGGCTCTTACACATGGTATGCATATAATTCCAGAATACTTGTCAAAAAAGGAGATTATGTTCTTCAGGGACAGACCATTACAGAGGCAGGCAGTACCGGTAGGGCAAAGGTAGAGAAACTCCATTTTAAAATATTTTTACACGGAGTACCTGTAAACCCGATATCTCATTTACGATAAATGATTATATGCGGATTGCAAAGCAAATAGTATAAATCCTAGTTTCATCAATATTTGTAATGCCATGCAAATTCTTTCCTTTTGCAGGAATTTTACAGACATTTTTTTATAAATTAATGAAAAATATTTGGGCACCATGGCGTAAGGAATTTATATTGAGTAGAAAAGAAGAGAGTTGCTTTTTCTGTGATGCTATAAAAGACAATCAAGACCGTAAGAATCTGATTTTGTATAGAGGCAAGGAGTGCTTTTGTATACTAAATAAATATCCATATAATAATGGTCATTTAATGGTTACACCAAACCAGCATAAAGATGATTTGACAAAATTAACCAATTCGGAAATGTTGGAATTTATGACCTTAACGAGGGACATGAAGGATATTTTGAGCAAAAAAATGAATCCTGATGGTTTCAATATGGGAATTAATCTTGGAAANGTTGCAGGAGCTGGTGTTGTCGGTCACATACACTTGCATATAGTTCCGAGNTGGAAAGGCGATACAAACTTTATGCCTGTTATTTCCGANACNAAAGTCATTCCACAGTCACTCGATGATTTATATGTNGAGTTGAAAAATTGTTTTTAAACTTACAGAGCTCATATNTGCTTTTAAATTCGTATAACTTTGAATAAATATCAATGCTGACAAGAGAAGAACAGGAAAAAAGGGAAGATATCTATCTGGCTTCTTATGCTATGAAAAGCATGAATACGCGTGGAAGAGCACACTCTGAGGATGAGCATCCTTATCGAAGTGTTTATCAGAGGGATAGAGACAGGATTATCCATTCCACTGCTTTCAGAAGATTGGAATATAAAACACAGGTATTTGTAAACCACGAGGGAGATTACTATCGAACGCGACTTACCCATTCAATAGAAGTTGCTCAGATTGCCAGAAGTATATCAAGGGCATTATGTTTGAATGAGGATCTTTCAGAGGCAATAGCCCTGGCACATGATCTGGGCCATACGCCATTTGGCCATTCTGGTGAAGATGCTCTCAGAATATTAATGAAGAATCATGGCGGATTTGAACATAATATTCAGGGCCTGCGCGTTGTTGATATACTGGAAAAGCGATATTCTCAATTTTCAGGCCTGAACCTTTCGTGGGAGGTCAGAGAATCAATCGCAAAGCATAAATTACTTTCAGATGATCCAAATGTTATTAAATTTGATTTAAACAAACAGCCCCTTCTTGAGGCAAAAATTGTAGATATTGCTGACTCTATTGCTTATGACAATCATGATATAGATGATAGTTTAAAAGCAGGGTTGATTACGGAAAGCGGTCTGCAGGAAGTTGAATTATGGAGATATGCAAAAGAGAAGGTAAGCGAGCAGTATAGTAATCTTACTAAAGAGATGCAAAATATACATACGATAAAATACCTGATCAACATGGAGGTGACGGATTTGATTACGCATACACAATTCATGATTGAAGAGATGAAGATAAAAACAACCGATGATGTACAGAGGTGTAAAGAAAGACTGGTATCCTTTTCGCCTGAAATATCTAAAAAGAAGCNGGAATTGCAGGAATTTTTACAGCAAAACGCATATAGCCACTACAGAGTTGTTNGAATGTCTGACAAGGCAAAACGGTTCGTAGAGGAGTTGTTTAATGCATTTATTGAAAATCCTATGCAGCTTCCACCAGAATACCAAAAATGGATCGAAGAGACNGGACTTTATCAGGGTGTTTGTGACTATATAGCCGGAATGACTGACAGGTTTGCTCAGGATGAGTACTTGAAACTTTTTTATCCTTATGAAAGGGTATGATGAAAGCAGATGTTTCTGTAATAATGCCAGCTGCAGGTCTTAGTCTCCGTATGGGAGCTAATGTTAGAAAGCCGTTTATAATGATAGGTGGAAAACCTATTTTTTTTTATACACTGGAAAAATTCTCTAGACTAAAAAGAGTAAAAGAGATTATCTTCGTGGTAAATGAGAAAGATAGATCAACTGTTATTGAAAAATGGTCTGATGAGCTTAAAGCATACAAGGTAACGAAGATTGTTACGGGAGGTGAACGCAGGCAAGATAGTATCTATAACGCCCTTGCTCATTTAGATTCCCACACCAATATAATTCTGATACATGATGCCGTAAGGCCTTTGATAAAAAATGATGAAATTGAGGCCGTTATTAAAAGCACTGAGGAGAAGGGCGCTGCTATTGTTGCAAGTCCNATGAAATTGACGGTGAAAAAAGTTGATTCAAATCTTGAAATAGTTGAAACAGTTCCCAGGTATGATCTGTGGATGGCACAAACGCCTCAAGGTTTCAAAAGAGACTTGCTGGTGAATGCTTATGATAAGATAAAGGATACAATTGATGAATTTACTGATGATGCGGAGGTTGTTGAAAAAGCCGGTCATACAGTAGGCATAGTTTCAGGGAGCTATGATAATATTAAAATTACAACACGTGAGGATTTAAAGCTGGCGGAATTGCTATTAGTAAAATATTAAAGCAATACTTTTAGAAAAATTCTATTACTTATTTTTCAGATTAAAAGTTTTTTAATAATCTGTTTTTCTTGTAGTTATAATCTTCATCTGTTATAAAGCCTTCATCTCTCAATTCCAGATACTCTGCCAGGATATCTTTAATGTTTCTTTCTCCTACGCCATCGTCATGCTCTGCCAGAAGATCACTTTTCTTATGATCGTAATCGGTGCCACTGATGAACCCATCTTCTTTCAGTTTGCGAAGGTCATTAAATTTATTTTTTATGCTCTTTGTTTGTTTGCTGCCCAGAATTAATGCCTTCCTCAGTTTGTAATCTTCTTTGGTAATAAGTCCGGTCGCTTCTAATTCTTTAAGTTCCAGAAGCTGGTCTTTAATACTCACTCTTTGTATAACAATTTGAGAGGAACCACCTGGAACGATTTTGCCGGTAGTTTGCTTATCAGTGGGTATTTCTTCCTTTCCGTAGTCTTCTTCTTTTACAAAAGTATCTTTCTTTAAATCGATTATTAGCCAATTTTCATGCCCTCTTTTAAATTTTTGATCTGGGCGTATACTTAGCTTCCAAAACGGGTTTTTCGTTATACTGAATGGATCAACAAACTCATCCTCCGCTGTCTGTCCAAATACATTTTCCTCACCTTTGTCTTCCGTATCGGTATATTGTATTTTTGAGAACACAATATTTAATTTATCGTTTAAGATGAACAACCCAAATATGGTGTCTGCTCCTCCAGCCTTAAAAAACCCTTTTCCTTTATTGAAATTTGAATTAACTAATATGTATTGCGATGGGGATGCTTTTGTAAAAGCATCAGCCATGTGGGATGTCAAATTCAATAATTCACTCTTCTTAAAAACATTCCGTTCTTTGCTCCAGCTGCCAATGTTTTTTTCTTTAAAAAAAATAGCTTCAAGTGCATTTGAAAATATNTTTTTGTTNAAATATTGGGGATGATCAAGAAAGGTCTTTGACGTCCCCTCAGTACTTTGTACNGCTTCAAGTCTTACATACGTCTTGCCTTGATTATATATATTGTCTCTTGGGCTTCTAACCTGACTATCCTTGACCAAGGAACTAAAATCGGTGCAACCAATTGTTCCGAATAAAGCAACAAGTAATAAAATATGTTTAAAATTCATTCAAAAGTTCCTTCTTTTTCAATTCATAATCTTCATCTGAAATCAACCCTTCACTGCTGAGAACTTTTAATTCTTTTAGCTTATCTCGTACGTCTTGATATTTTTGTTTTTCTTCAACGAAGTTATTGCTGGTTCTTACTTTTCTTTCGATGGTTCTTGCCCGTGCACCTGCTTTAAGTGAATTATCATCAACTTTATTACTGGTGTTACCACCGCCAGCTACACCATATAAATTACTACTCAAATCTAAGATAAGCCAGTTTTGATGTCCCGGTGCAAACCGTTGTCCTTCCATGGGAATAAGATTCCAGCGACCACTTCGCTTTACTTCAAACGGATCTTTAAATTTACTCTTATTACTTTTCCTAAATGATCTTCCATCGTTAACGCTTTTCTTATTTTGAATATCGCTAAAGACAATGTTGAGTTCGTTATTTGATATAAACATGCTGAAATAACTTTGGGCATCAGCCAAAAGCACCTTGTCAACAGTAGAGAAAACTAAAATATCTTGAGAATCATTGGCCATTGAAAATGCACTAAGTATCGGAGGTATAATAACCTGTAATTCTGCTTTTTGGTATAACCGTTGTTTGCCTTTTGTGCCGAGCATTAAGTTTTTCTGCGTGTAGAAAATGGATGAAAGAATATTTGTGAGTCCCCCTGCAGTAAAGTAATATGGGTGATTATAGTTTTTCTTTATTACGTCTCCTTTTTCGTCAAGTTCTTCCCGTATCTCAACTGATGTATTATTATCATTGACCGTTGCTCCAACGATGTTACTTTTTCTAGGTGCCTTTTTATTGTATGAGTAGCAGCCAATTACTAGAGAGAGCAATAAAAGCAAAGATATAAATTTAGGTAAATAATATTGTTTCATAGCTCCATCCATTCCTAACAGATTTTATCAGTTGCTTCTGCCAGAGAAGATACCTCGATCATATTAAGAGATTTTATTTGTGAAGTGTCTTTAGTATTATCTTTCGGAATAATTGCATTTTCAAACCCAAGTCTTGCGGCTTCTTTTATTCTACTATCAAGCTGGCTAACTCCTCTCACTTCACCACCTAAGCCTAGCTCACCTATTATGATAGTGTTGCCTGGTATTATGATATCCTTGAAACTGGATACAATTGCAATCGCAATCGCAAGATCTGCCGCCGGTTCCTCGATTTTTACACCGCCAACAACATTTACAAAAATATCATATCCTCCTAAAAGAAGACCCGTTCTTTTTTCCAGCACGGCTAGTATCATGGTAACACGATTGTGATCAACGCCACTNNCTTTACGTCCTGGCATTCCAAAGCTTGACTTGGTTACTAGCGCCTGTACTTCTACAAGNAGGGCTCTTGTCCCTTCAATACATGAAATGATTACAGAGCCAGAGTTTAAATTATGTGTTCTGGAGAGAAAAATTTCTGAAGGGTCTTTAACTTCTCGAAGCCCATTTTGATACATCTCGAAAATACCTATTTCATTTGTAGGCCCAAAGCGATTCTTCACTGCTCTTAGTATTCTGAACGACATGAATTTCTCGCCTTCAAAGTACAGTACAGTATCAACTAAATGTTCCAATACCTTGGGTCCGGCGATCATTCCTTCTTTTGTAACATGTCCAACCAAGAAAATAGAAGAATCTGTTTTCTTTGATATTTGAATTAGTTCATTAGCACATTGCCTGACTTGTGAAACGGTTCCCGGTGATGATTCAAGTTCTGGCTTGAATATAGCTTGTACTGAGTCCACTATGACGAGCTTGGGCTTGATTTTCTTGATGTGCTCAAGAATAACATTTAAATTGTTTTCCGCAACCAAAAAAATATTATTCGATGTGACATTGAGTCTGTCTGCACGTAATTTTATCTGCGCAGTTGATTCTTCTCCTGTTACATATAATGATAGGCAGTCCTGCTCGCTGAAATTTTGGCATACTTGTAATAAGAGTGTTGATTTTCCTATTCCAGGTGTGCCACCAATCAAAACTGCTGAACCAGCCACTATGCCTCCACCTAGAATTCTGTCAAATTCTTCGATGCATGTATGCGTCCTAAGTTTACTAACCGGCTTTATATCTGATATACAGGCAGGGCTTTCTATATCATATTCTGGAAGGATATGTGATGGTGTGGATTCGCAAATTTCCTCTGTCATTGAATCCCATTCTTCGCAACCAGAGCATCGACCTACCCATCTATTCGATTTCCATCCACATTGCTGACAGACAAAAACAGTACTGGATTTTGCCATAATATAACGTATTGTATTTTAAAATTTGTATTACTGTTTTAGGACGCTATATTCCTGATAACAATAAAAAAGGGGCTTGGTAGCCCCTTTTTTATAACTCGAACTTTATAATCACTATTAACTATTTGCTATCCGAACCGCTTGTGACTAGCTCTTCCTTAGCTATTACTTCTTCAAAAAGCAGTTCTCCATTTTGCAGTTTTACCTCAATAGCGTTACCATCTTTAAACCTTCCTCTTAAGATAGCTTCAGAGAGAGGGTCTTCTATTAGATTTTCTATAGACCGATGTAATGGCCTTGCCCCATAATTTGGTTTATGACTTTTGTCAATGAGAAAATCAGAGACCTCCTGAGTTACGTCGAGAGTTATGTTATAGTTTTTCAGTCTTAAACGTATGCTGTCCAGTTCAATCTCAACAATCTTTCTCAAATCATCTTTTGTAAGATCTCTAAATACAGCGATATCGTTAACCCTGTTGACAAACTCCGGACGGAAATGTTTTTCGACCGCTTCTAAAAGTTGCTCTCGAATAGAGTCATAAGATTGATCACCGGACGCTTTTTTGAATCCAAGCGAAGATGTATTTTTAATTATGTCACTACCGATGTTGGATGTCATTATTATGATTACGTTTCTAAAATCAACATGACGTCCAAAGCTATCTGTTAATTTGCCCTCCTCCATAACCTGTAATAGCATGTTGAACACATCGGAATGGGCCTTTTCTATTTCGTCTAGAAGCACCACTGCATAAGGACGCCTTCTAATTTTTTCAGTTAACTGTCCTCCCTCCTCAAAGCCAACATAGCCAGGTGGTGCACCTATTAATCGTGATACATTATGTTTTTCCATATATTCGGACATATCTATTTGAATCAGTGATTCTTCTTCACCAAACAATGATTTGGCCAACGCTTTCGACAGAAGAGTCTTACCTACTCCTGAAGGGCCTATAAAAATGAAGCTGGCACTTGGCCTGTTTGGGTTCTGCAAACCTGCCCTTGACCTTCTTACTGCTTTAGCTACCGCTTTTATAGCATTGTCCTGTCCGATGACGGTTTTGTGAAGTTCGTCCTCAAGGTTAAGTAATTTTTTTGCTTCTTCAGCTTCCATACGTTTGAGAGGTATGCCAGTCATGGTTGCAACCACTTCGGTAACAATGGCTTCGTCTACCGTTCCGTCTACTTCCTTATAATTTTCCCGCCATTCCTTCTCTACGTCACCTTTCTTCTTCTTCAACTTGTCTGCTTTGTCTCGAAGCTTTGCTGCTCTCTCAAAATCTTGTAACGCTACAGATTCATCCTTCTCCTTTTCGAGGTCACTTATCTCTTTTTCTATATGTCTTAAATCAGGCGGATGTGTAGTTGCCTTTAATCTTACACGGGCACCCGCTTCATCGATAACATCTATTGCCTTATCAGGTAAGAATCTTCCTGTAATATATCTAGTGGCATATTCTGTTGCTAATTTTATTGCCTCATCAGTTATTTTGACTTTATGGTGTGCTTCATACCGCTCCCTTAAACCTTTCAAGATTTCAACGGTTTCTTCTTTCGAAGGAGGGTCGACAATTATTGTCTGAAATCTTCTTTCGAGCGCGCTATCTTTTTCAATATATTTTCTATACTCATCAAGAGTAGTTGCACCAATGCATTGTATTTCTCCTCTGGAAAGAGCAGGTTTCAGAACGTTAGAAGCATCAATTGCCCCTTCCGCCCCTCCTGCCCCTACTAGCGTATGAAGCTCATCAATAAAGAGGATTATATTTTTTGCCCTGCGGACCTCTCCCATTACGGCTTTAATTCTTTCTTCAAATTGGCCGCGATATTTTGTACCTGCTACCATCATTGCCAAATCCAGGGCAACTATTCTTTTCTCACGCAACAGTTCTGGAACGACACCGCTAACTACTGCTTGGGCCAACCCCTCAACTATCGCAGTTTTTCCTACTCCAGCCTCTCCAATCAAAACCGGGTTGTTTTTTGTTCGACGACTTAATACCTGAATTAAACGTTCGATACTCGACTGTCTGCCAATAACCGGATCTAATGATTGTTCCTTTGCTTGCTGTGTTAGATCACGACCGAAGGAATCAAGTGCAGGTGTTTTTGACTTACCTTTTTTCTCATCTTTTTCTTTAACACCCTGTGTTGTTTCGGCTCCAAGTAGCTCGATTACTTCTTCCCTGACACCCTCTAATTTTATACCTAAATTCAGTAAAACCTGTGCGGCGACACCTTCACGTTCCCTAAGGAGCCCAAGTAGTTGATGCTCAGTCCCTATGTAGTTATGCCCCATGGACTTCGCTTCTTCCATAGCATATTCCAACACTTTCTTTACTCTTGGAGTGAAAGGTAATTGTCCAACGGATACAAGATCTGGACCCGCTTGGACTATCTTTTCGACTTCCATTCGAATCTTTTTTAGATCAATGTCTAAATTTTGTAAAACATTTGCTGCCACACCACTACCTTCTTTCACCAATCCAAGCAAAATATGTTCAGTCCCTATATATTCATGATTGAATCTTTTCGCTTCCTCTCTGGCGAGAGCCATTACCTTTCTTGCTCTATCGGTAAATTTGTCAAACATTATTTGCCACCTTTTTTTTATAAACCGTCAAGCCTCTTCCTTACGTAAGAGGCCCTGATAACATTTCTTTGCGCGGAGTCCAGTTCACAGCCTTCCAGCTTTTGTAAATGTGCCGGAAGTGTAAGAACAAAGAGTTCATTAAGGGTTTGCATTTCAATATCGTCGATCAGACCTATATTTACTCCCATACGAACCTGTGAAAGTAATTGTAAAATCTCTTCAGACGTAATCATTCGAGCGGCCTTAAGCATACCATACGACCGCCAAATCCTATCTTCTAATTGATCCTTGCTTTCCATAACCAGAGCCTTCCTGGCCATTCTTTCATAGCTTGTAATACGCGGTATCACACTCTCAATTATGGATAATATTTCCTTCTCTGATTTTCCCAATGCAAACTGGTTTGAAATTTGATACAAATCGCCTGATACTTTAGTGCCCTCTCCGTATAAACCTCTGACTACTAATCCTAGCTTGCCTACGGCGTTAAAAACTTTTTCAATATGTTTAGTCATGCCAAGTGCTGGAAGGTGTAGCATTACAGAAACACGCATACCTGTACCAACATTTGTTGGACAGGCAGTCAGGAATCCAAATCTTGAAGAAAATGCAAAGTTTAGACTTTCTCCAAGAATATTGTCAATTTCATCAATTGTATCCCATGTCTTCTTTAGCTCGAAACCTGAACGGATAACCTGGATCCTGAGGTGATCTTCTTCGTTGATCATCAAGCTAACCGTTTCTGATTTTCCAAATGCAACGCCTCTTTCTCCTTCTCCTTCGGCATGCTCCTTACTAATCAGATGTCTTTCTACCAGAAATAGTTTGTCAATTGCAGTTGCCTGGTTTAAATTTACATAAGAGACATCCTGTGCTATTTTACGTTCAATTATAGTCTTTCTCAATAAAGATTCAATCTCTCTCCTCTGTTTCAAATTTGCACGAGACAGAAAAGGGAACCCTGCAATATTTCTTGCTAGGCGGACTCTGCTGCTAATAACGATGTCAGATTCCTTGCCGGTACCCCTTAGCCACTCGCCAGTATTGTCAGAAAGATCTTTAATCTCCATCTTCAACATTCCCTGAAAGTTCATAAATTCTATCTCTTAATTCTACTGCTTTCTCGTAATTTTCTCTCTCTACCGCTTCGTTCAACTCTTTACGTAGTTGGATCAGCTCATTTTTCTTAACAATTTCTGCACCTGCGTTTGCCGGTACTTTACCTACGTGTTGAGAACTACCATGCATCCGTTCAATAAGAGGGAGTAGCCCCTTCTTAAATACATTGTANTCCATTGGACAACCAAGGCGACCTTGTGATCTGAATTCCAGATATGAAATACCACATACAGGGCAGGTTGTTTTTGACATTTCCCTTATTTCAGGGGATACTTGGTTGATAAGGCTTGTTAAAATATCAGATGGGGATGGTGCTTTTGGAAAGTGATTCGTAACATTTTGAGCACAATCCTCACAGAAATGCCTCTCTTTCTTTTCGTTCTCTATAATTTCAGTGAGATGCACTGTTGCCAGTTTTTTATTGCATGACTCGCATTTCATTATAAATAGTTTCCTCTCCTAATCGTCTTTATTTTTTCGTCCATTTAAGCAGCTCTGTAACTTCTCCAAGAGAAGTTTTCCCGCGAGAAATTTCCTCACGTATCCTGTTTTCTCTTTCCAGCCAGTCCATTGCGTAGTTTGCCATCTCTTTCGCTTCACGTTTAGGCAAGACTACCAAGCCATCACTGTCACCTACGATCCAATCTCCATTATTAATCGTTATACCCGAAATATTTATAGGTATACCGATCTCGCCAAAACCTTTAGGTTCTCCAGCATTTGGCATGATCAATTTCGTAAATGCAGGAAATTGTAATTTTCTTATTTCCGCGCTATCACGAATTGCTCCGTTTACGACTACCCCTGCAAGCTTCTTTTGTATTGCGCTATGAGTTGCAAGTTCCCCCCATACGGCAGGGCCTGCACCTCCGGAATCAATAACTATTACGTCTCCTTGTTCTGCGATATCTATCGCCTCAACTGGTTTTGCCCAGTCACCAGGATACGTTCGAACGGTCACTGCTCGTCCGATCATCTTTGNCTCTAAACTAATGCTGTTTATTCCGACGATCCCTTTCANACGGTGGCTACCGTCTGAAATATTTGCAGTTGAAACTTTTTCTAATATTTCACGAACATCGTCGCTTGAAGTTCTTTTAAAGAAATCCTCTGCGATTTTCTCTCGATTTGATATTGCTTTTTTTAAATTTTCAACAGCAGTCTTTATGTCTGTTGCCTTGCAAATTGCACCACCGACAACTATAATTTTTGCACCGGCATTTACTGCGTCAACAACTGTCTCAGAATTAATTCCTCCGGCAACAGCAACAGGAATATTGACCTTTGAGCANATTTCTTTAAGCTTTTCGAAAGGACTNACTTCCCTGCATCTGTTCGTCGATTGCGGTGTGAATGCCAATTGTATCAGCACCCCATTTTTCCGCTTCTATCGAACGAGANACACCGTCAGTGATCCCGAGAAGGTCAACCTCAACCTTTATCCCATAATTTTTCCCTGCGTTTATGCACTCCTTTATTGTTGCGTCTGTGGCGCTTCCCATTACAACAGCAATGTCGGCTCCAGCTTTAGCAGCCGTTTCCATCTCCACACGACCTGCATCCATCGTCTTCATATCAGCTACTATCGTTGTCGTGGGAAATTCTTTCCGAAGGACCCTTATAGAATCCAGCCCTTCACTCTTAATTAGAGGGGTGCCTGCCTCAATCCAGTCAACTCCAGCGTCAACTGCCTCCCTGGCAACATTGATAGCACGTNTTAAGTTTATAAAATCTAAAGCTACTTGAAGGATAGGAGTGTCTAAATTAATATTCACTTATTGGTTTGTAAAAGAACGGATTATACATAATACGTAGCGGCACATTTTTCAGATTCCCACGTCTTAACTTTGGCAACTAATATTTCTGGAGGCAACTGTGCGCTTAAGCTGTTATATATTACCTTTGAAACATTTTCTGTTGTGGGATTCTCCTGTTTAAACTCACTTAGTTCATTTAGGTAAGAATGATCAAAACGAGAAAGTATCTCTTCAAGTTTCTTTTTAACAATCTTGAAGTCCATGACCATTCCGATCTCGTTAAGTTTTTCTGCCTTAAGTGTAACTTCTACCCTCCAATTATGCCCGTGCAGCTTTTCGCAATCTCCATCATAGCCACGCAAATTGTGAGCACCGGCAAACGTTTTTTCAACAACTAACTCATACATATTAGGGGAACCAATACACTTCTTATCGGTAAAAAATGATATTTATTTAACATATTAATTTTACTTTGCTTAAAATTAAAGTCAAGCGTTTATTTGAATGTCGGTATATCCCTGAAGGTGCAATTTAGAAAGAGTTCTGTTTTATTAGTAAAACCTTAATGTTGCTGCTAGAAATAGTATTGCGAACACTAATATCAGGGCAAATACCTGTAATATTTTCTTATATACAGGTGGTTTGACCAAACATGAACAATCTTCCTCCGTTTTATCTTCTTTGATGAGAAAAGCATTTACACCGTAAATGATAAAGAGGCATACAGCGAGTATGACCTTAATCCTGATTATGATCTTATATCCTGAACTTAAGCTTGTTTCAGTAACTGACATAATGCTGCCGATAGAGTTAAAAATTCCAGTAATAATAAGTAGGCATATCAATATCCCGACATAAATACGAAATCTGTCATGGATTTCACGGGAAAATGTCCCTATTCCAGAAATAGCTGAGCTTCTTCCCAAAACCGGCCGTAATATTGCGACGAGAAAGATCATTCCGCCAGCCAGAAGGGCTGCTGCAGAAAGATGAAACCAGTGGTTAATCGAAAGCAATGTATCAAGTATCATAATTAAATCTCCATTATTTTTGTGATTAGAATTCTATCAAGTCTTATTCTATAGTAGTTCAGCAAACTATATAACAATATTATTTCAGACTAGTTGAATCTGAATCGAAAATCAAAAGGTTTTTGTGTTTATTATGATTGTAAGTGTCAGAGAAAAAAACTTTATATTTTTTCAAACTACAATTTGATCGTTAAAGCTTTTGTTGGGGCATATTGCCTTTGATTTTCATTAAAATGCATGATAAACTCTAGTCCGAACGGTTTTATTCATACAATAAACGAGTATAAGACGGATGTGTGACTCGGCTGATTTTGTCTGAATTTTAGACAAATCGAATGAGGCCTAAATTTATTAAATATTTATCTTAAAAATATGAAAGTACTAATATCAGACAACTTACCGGATATATGTAAAACTATTTTGGAAAGTGCGGACATCCAGGTAGTAACAAAGACAGATTTTACACCGGAAGAGTTACAAAATGAGATAGGAGTATACAATGGTTTAATCATCCGAAGCAGCACCCAGTGTACACCGGAAATTTTGGAAAGTGCGGACAAGCTTCAAGCAATATGCCGNGCNGGTGTTGGGGTTGACAATGTTAATGTTCCTGCCGCTACGAAAAAAGGAGTTATTGTAATGAATACTCCGGGCGGGAATACAACTTCAACTGCGGAGCACGCGATTACGCTTCTTTTAGCTTTATCAAGGAATATAGCACAGGCCTGCAATTCTGTTCGTGA
>JGI26244J51143_1000378_pt1 | contig 18834 bp, 25 predicted proteins | sample SaaInlV_150m_DNA_6_FD_51143 | JGI IMG/M metagenome (IMG submission 51143) | reverse complement strand
TCAATAATTAAATCTGCTTTTTCTGGAGCTTCATAAGGATCATCAATTCCTGTAAATCCCTTAATCTCTCCTTTTCGTGCCTTGGCATACATGCCTTTGACATCTCTTTCTTCACATTTTGCTAATGAACACTTTACATACACTTCTGCAAATTGATCACCTGCAGCGATAATCTCTCTAGCATTTTCTCTATTTTCAGCATATGGTGAAACAAGAGATACTATACTTGGAACACCATGATTTAACAAGAGTTTAGCTAAATGAGCAACTTTTTTGTTATGTTCATCACGCCCTGCTTTTGAAAAATCTTTAGGTGAAAACCATTCTCTTAGCTCATCACCATCAAGCATTGCCAAATTTGGGATATCTTTCTGCAAATCTTTTACAATGGTGGTCTTACCTGAACAAGGAAGACCAGTCATCCAAAGTATGAAAGGTTTCATGAATAAAAATANCGAAATAACCAATAAAGAGTTTACGTTAATTTTGAACCCAATTTTGATTTTCTAAATAATCAATTTCTTTAATCATATCTTCCATTTTTTTTGAAACTGTCATAACAGATTTNAATTGTTCATACATTTCAAATTCTTCTTCTTTAGAAATAATTTCTGTTTCAGCTTTATCAAAAAGATTTTCTTCTTTAGTCATATGATCCATAAGATAAATCGAATATGTTTTTAAAAATCTTGCAACAGGTTCTCTAGCATCTTCACCATCTTTCCATCTTTTTACATGTTTTTTGATTTGTAGTGCAATTCTTCTTGAAAATTCATGTTCGATCATTAATGCTCGTATTTCTTGTTTTAAATGATCATAACTTGCAACACAAGGAAAATACGAATCTTCCTCTCGGGAATAATGAATTGAATCAAAAAATTCTTCAATGATTACTGTAATTTTTTCTAAATCAGATATAGGAATATTTTTACCTGCATAAAGTTCGGCATAACATTTTTTGATAATCTTATCTAAACGTCTAATTTGTTTATGATCTTCACGTAATGAATCAGTTGCACTCAATAAGAAAAATAATAGTTATATTGAATTTAATGTTTTTCTAAAAAATAATGCCCATAAAAAATTCGGTTTACTTTTTAACCATATAGAATTTTAATCAAATAATGATGAATACAATTACTTTAACAATTTTAAATTTAATTACATCACAAATAGAAGATTTTTCATTACCAAAAATTGATTTATCAATGATTTTAAATAAATTAACAGAATTACAAAATTCAATTTCTGGATTATCAGTACAAGATGGAGTAATTGCATCAGCAGATGTAATATTACTTGCTGCAGGTGTTGTAATATTTCTTGGAGTTGCAGGCGAGGCATTTTTTAAAAAAACAGGTATTCCAGATGTAGCATTTTTAATGATTCTTGGAGTAATAATAGGACCAGTACTAGGCATAATTCAAGCTGAAGCTGTAATTCAGGTTGTTCCATATTTTGCTGCACTTGCATTGATAATTATCATGTTTGATGGAGGATTAAATTTAGATATCAAACACATTGTAAAAACTGCACATTATTCATTTACGTTAGCTATTATTGGTTTTATTTTGTCCGTAGTAATAATTTCACTTGCTACACATTATATTTTAGAATGGACATGGTTAGAAAGTATTTTGTTAGCTTCTATTGTAGGAGGTAGTAGTTCAGCAATTGTTTTTGGTTTAGTTAGAAATATTAGAATTTCAGATGAAACTAAATCAATACTAAGTTTTGAATCAGCAGTAACAGATATCCTTGCAACAATTATTGCATTTATTTTATTTGAAGCAGTTCTAGCAGGTCATTTTGATTTACAAACATTACAAGAAACAATTGGTAGAGCAATAATAGTAGGTTTAGTTCTAGGATTTGGTGTTGGTATACCTTGGATGTATATTTCAACAAAACTTGGAAATGCTCAACATGCTTACATGCTTACATTAGCAATTTTGTTTGTTTTATTTTTCTTGGCAAATTCATTTGGAGAATCAGGCATTAACAGCACTAGTATTTGGTTTAATGATTGGTAATAAAAAACATCTTTCCAAAATTCTTAGATTTAAAGTTCCAAAAATTGAAATCGATGATCCAACGCATAATCAATTAACATTTTTGGTAAGATCATTTTTCTTTGTATTTGTTGGACTAATGGCAACATTTGGACAAATTGAATATATGATATTTGGTATTGTAGTAACAATTGCAGTATTTATTGGAAGAATATCTCTTGTAAAAGCCATTTTAACAAAAAGATTTTCTAGATTAGATAAATCAGTAACAAAATCAATGATTCCAAGAGGATTAGCTGCTGCTGTACTTGCAACATATCCGATAACTATGGGATTACCAAATGCAGAAGCATACCACAAATGATATTTTTCATAATTTTATCTTCAGTAATAATTACAACAATTGGACTTGGAAAATCAAAGAAAATACCGCCACCAGATTCAATTCAAGGGGGTTTTGTAAAACCAACTGATAATTTATCAGATAATCAAGAGATTGAAGAAGAAATTGATGAATTTCATGAAAAATTAGATGGTGGTTTTGTGAAACCAACTGATGATACTAAAAATTAATTAATTTTTCACTAATCTTTTCAAGATATTTGTTGTTAAAATCATTAAACATTTCAATTTTTGGTTGATCCAAAGCCATTGCACCAGGTCTAGTATTAACATGTTTTTGAGAAATTTTTTGTTGTTCTAAGATATTTTCCAAATTTTCTTTTGAAATTGATTCTAAATTTTCAATTAAAATTTTAAGTTCTTTTTCAAAAATAATTTTAATTTCAGAAATAGATGGTTCAGAACCAATAATTTCTTGAGTCATTATATTGCCAAATACTTTTTTTGTTAATTCTAACAATATTTTGTTAAAAAATTAGCGATATAAATTCAATTTGATAGTTCTCATGATAAGAAATAATGATTATGCTGGTTCGCCCAGAAAATGTACAGTATTATTATTTACAACGACTGTTCTATCTTTTGGAATATGGTATAATTTTTTTGAGCCATTTGGTGATTGAACAATAAGTTTTGAAAATGGATCTTTAAGAGATTTGTAGAGGATTCCTTTATCTCCAACTGATTGAGACCAATGGACTCCATTTACAAACGAAATGGTTTGAAATTTAATTACTTGATATGAATAGACCATTTTCAATTAATTATTAATAATTGCACTCATTAAGGATTTGCCTCCAATTAAGGCTGCAATTGATAATCCTACATTTGCTAAAATATTAACAATAAATGAAACATATTGATTATTTTCAAGTAAATTACTTGAATCAAGTGCAAATGCCGACATGGTAGTTAGTGAACCACAAAAACCTACAGCAGCAAATAAAGAATATTTTGAATCAAGATGCCATTGTTGTGAAAGTACAACAAATACTCCAAGAATAAAAGCTCCAGCAATATTGACTATCAAAATGTTAACAGATAATGTATTGAAAATTAACGGTGATTCAGTAAGCTTGTATCTTAGAAATGCTCCAAGAACAGAACCAATACCAAGAAAAATAAATTCCAGACCTTTCATTTACTATGAAATAATCATTGGAGGTTATTAGTGATATTATACAAAAGCAGGGTCTACAGTTTTTATAGCTTAATCTAATTTTGAATTTTATGACAATTAAACTACGATGTAATGACTATGGATACGAATGTGATCTTGTTTTAGATGAAGAATTAACTGTAGGTTTAATTGAAAAATTAAGAGATCATTTTGAAGAAGAACATGGACTTGATTATACAATTGAAGCAGTTACACAAATGATTACTAATCGTGGTCATTCTTTAGAATCAATTAAAAAATAAAAAAAATTTAATTAAAATTACTTTGGCATATTTACTATTACAATAATTGCAGCGCATATACCCATTAAAGCAAACATGTATTTTCTATACTTTGGATCACTTGTTCTCATAGCATTATTCTAAAAGTTATAGGATTTAAAAATTAACATTATTTTTGAGGAGTTGACAATTTACCTAATACAACATTTCTAACTTTAACCATCTTTCTTGCTAGCATAAATCCAGCACCAGTCATAGAACTTCCAACAATAATATGTAACATACTAGCCTCCTGTACTGGTGCAACAAGTACAACATATGCAAGTCCAGCAATCATTAACAATACACCAAAAGCCGCAAAAATAGCCATCATTATTGGAACTCTAGAAGGTACTGGAGGTAAGTAAGGCTCTTCTGTGTATTTAGCAGAAGATGCTTCAATATCTACAATATCCTTACAAACATCACAACAACGATGACGTTTTTTATTTTGCCATGTTGTAGTTAAGAAAAAGAAATCTTGATGACATGAGTCACATGATCTCTTAGGTAAAGTAATTCTACCATGATCATCAAAGTCTTGACCAACTTTTTTCATACATTCTTTGCAAAAATATCCAGGAACTTGCCATTGTTTTTGAAAATTATATTTTTTAAATCCCAGTGCAACATTGCACCCAGTACAAGAAGTCATTATGCTCCTTGTGCTTTATTTCCACTAAAGACTTTTGCGATTCCTTTTCTTGCCTCAATTATTGGCAAGAATATGATAATTGCTGATGCAAGTGATACCCAGATTACTGATATTGCTACCCATACAGTGTAAGAACCAAGTTCAAATACATATCCTGATGCAATTAATGGCATTGGCCATACAATGATTAGTATCAAAGCCATAACACCTCCACCTCTAACACTGAACTTGAAGGCTTTCTTTAATGTCTCTTCATCTTCTTCTTGTTGTGTTGCAGAGATTTCTACAAGAGTAATCTTTGTCTTAAGATCATTCCAATCAAATGTTTTTCCTGCTGCAAGACTTCCAACTATTGCAATTACACCACCTGAAATAATTGCTGTAATGTTTGCAAATAGCATAGAATAATTGTTACCAAGACTTGCCAAGTCAACAACACCATTGTATTCTGGTAAAGATGCGGCAGTCATTACCCATACAGACACTGAACATATTAATCCAATAACGGCTCCCGCTGTCGCAGCAACCTTGTTGGTTTTAGACCACAATATTGTAAGTGCGATTGGAACTACTGCTGAACCAATCAAGATTCCCATTGCTAGGTAGACGAATCCAAGACTTAGACCCATACTAAGCAGTACAACAGCTAACGCACCCATACCAAGCCCGAACGCAACAATCGTCGCCCTGGAGACTTTAACAAGTTGCTTACCTGTAGCAGTTGGATTCTTGTATGTTCTATACAAATCATAAGTTACAATTGAGGATACTGCGATTAATTCTGCAGATCCTGCAGAAGTTACTGCCATGAATAACATTGTTAATACCAAAATTGCTCCAACTTCACCCATTAGTGCAGTTGCTGCAGCTGGAACTACTAGACCCATTTGAGCTTGTTGCATTGTAATATCAACATCAAGCGCTACCGCCGTCAGACCCATNGTAGTTGCAAGTGTAAATGGAATTGCAAACCAACAAAGTCCACCAAGTAAGAAACCTTTNACAGTTGATGATGGTTTTGCAGCAATTGCTCTTTGCCAATATGCTTGGTCTACAAAGACAGTACCAAAGTTTCCAACNATNTTAATGATACCAAACATCAAACCACCTGCTGATGCCATTGTCAAAAATGCTCCTGCNGCATTGCCCTCAACNGGNGTGAGTTCAGCTGCCTTTACTAATTTATCATACATTCCTTCTATACCACCAGTAATGTCAGTGTTGACATAGACTGCGGTAACAAATGTCAATATTGTAACAAATATGATTATAGTGTGCATGTAATCTGCAACAAATGTTGCCTTTAGTCCTCCAACTAGAGTGTATATCATAACACCAACTGGAATTAAAAAGGCTGCAAGTGAGATATCCATACCTGTAAGACCATTGACAACTGCTGAACCACCAAGTAGTAGCATGGCAGTAACAATCATGTTAGTCATTAATGCAAATATTAAGAAAATTTTGTGAGAGCCGTTACCATATCTTGCACGAATAATTTCTAAGAAAGTATGTGCATTTGGTGCTTTACGTTTTAATTCAATAGCTAAAATTCCAAATAATAAAACCTGAATTGATGCTCCTGCTGCGTACCAAAATGGTCCGCTTATTCCGTATTGNTATGCTACAGTAGATGATTGAAGTAATGTTGCAGCCCAAGTCCAAGCAGAAACTATTGCTGCAGCAGTTAATCCTGTTTTGATTGTTCTACCTGCAGTATTGAACATCTCAGAGGTCTGACTAACACCGAGATATTTTTCCTCAATCTTTACCTCTATTGTAATGATTACAGCAAATACCATTCCCAAACCAACAACAATTGCCCATCCAATCCATTCAGGTAATGCCTCCCCTACTGCAAAACCTTCAGAAATTGCACCAGCAGCAAAAACGGTTTGTGGAAAACTGGCAAGGCCAACTACAGCAATTAACGATAAAGCCGAAAGAAAATAGATTGTCTTGGTTCTGTCCACAAAAATGTACCAACAAAAAAATACTAAACAATTTGTGTGCACAATTTGTTATATACTAATTTTTTTTCATAATAATTTCAAAGGGTTATTTGTCGACGTCGACGAATTGGAAAAAATAGGATGTATTGAAAATGTACTAAAACAAGTGATATAGCCTAGCAAGGGATAATTTAGTTGCAGGATCAGTAGTAGTGATTTTTCCATCAACTTTTACTTCATATGTTTCAGGGTTAACATCAATATCAGGAGTTGCATCATTATACAGCATATCTTTTTTTCCAATATATCGACAATTTTTCACTGGAAGTAATTTTTTACCACAATTGATCTTTTCTTGTATACCATTATCTAAAGCAAGTTTAGAAGTAAAAATTACAGATGTTGATTGTACTGCCTTACCAAAAGAACCAAACATTGGACGATATAATACAGGTTCAGTTGTTGGAATGGATGCATTTGGATCACCCATTAAAGAATAAGCAATGAAACCACCTTTGATAATCATTTTAGGTTTTACACCAAAAAATTGTGGAAGCCAAATTACAATATCAGCTAATCTTCCAGTCTGCAAACTTCCAACATGATCAGAGATTCCATGAGTAATTGCAGGGTTGATAGTAATTTTTGCAATATATCGTTTTACTCTAAAATTATCATTTTGAGAATTATCTTCAGATAAACTTCCAGTCATTTTTTTCATTTTATCTGCAGTCTGCCAATTTCTAGTTGTAACTTCACCAACTCTTCCCATCGCTTGACTATCGGATGACATCATACTAAGAACTCCAATATCATGTAACACATCTTCTGCAGCAATTGTTTCACCTCTAATTCGAGATTCAGCAAATGAAATATCTTCAGGTACTGAAGAATTTAGATGATGACATACCATCATCATATCAAGATGTTCGGATAATGTGTTTACAGTAAATGGACGTGTAGGGTTTGTTGAGGATGGGAGAATATTTGGTTCACTTGCAATTTTTAAAATATCAGGTGCATGTCCACCACCTGCACCCTCAGTATGATAAGTATGGATTGTCCTACCATTAATTGCTGCAATTGTATCATCAACAAATCCACATTCGTTTAGAGTGTCGGTGTGTATAGCAACTTGAGTATCAGTTTTGTCTGCAACATTTAGAGCAGAATTAATTGTTGCAGGAGTTGTACCCCAGTCTTCATGTAATTTTAATCCACAAGCTCCAGATTCTATTTGTTCAATTAATGCAGGTTCAAGAGAATCATTACCCTTTGCAAGAAAACCAAAATTCATTGGGAAATTATCAACAGATTCTATCATTCTATGAATATTCCATTTTCCAGGCGTACATGTTGTAGCATTAGTTCCATCAGCAGGACCGGTTCCGCCACCAATCATTGTTGTAGTTCCATTACAAATTGCATGTGTTGCTTGTTGTGGAGAAATAAAATGAATATGAGAATCAATTGTACCAGGAGTACAAATTGTATTTTCTCCTGCAATGATTTCAGTGTTAGATGAAATTATCATATCTACATCATCCATAATGTTAGGATTTCCAGCATTTCCAATACCTACAATTCTTCCATCCTTTACACCAATGTCAGCTTTGATAATTCCTAAAACAGGATCAATAATCACAGCATTAGTAATTACAAGATCAAGAGAATCATTTCTAGAAACACCACTTGCTTGAGCTAAACCATCGCGAATACTTTTCCCACCACCAAAAACAGATTCATCACCATACTTGATCAAATCTTTTTCAATCTCAATAATCAGATCAGTGTCAGCAAGACGGATTTTGTCACCAGTTGTTGGGCCAAACAAATCAACATAATTTTTTCTAGGTATATTTAGAGTCATAATTCCATACCTCGAAATCCTTGTTCTTTTGCTTTAGAAAATGCATCATCCTTTTTTTCATCAAGAGAACCATTTACCAGTCCACTAAAACCATAGACAATTCTTTTACCAGAAAATTCAGTAAGTTCAACTGTTCTACCATCTCCAGGCTCAAATCTAATTGATGTACCAGCAGGAATATTTAGATGAAATCCATATGATTGTTTTCTAGAAAATTCCAGTGCTTTGTTTACTTCAAAAAAATGTGTATGTGAACCAACTTGAATTGGTCTATCACCCGTATTTTGCACAGTTAAAGAAATAGAAGATTTTCCAATATTTGCAATGATAGGATCACTAGAAATAAAATATTCGCCAGGAATCATTTCAAGGATCACCTATAGGATCATGGACAGTTACTAATTTTGTTCCATCATCAAAAGTAGCTTCTACCTGTATTGAGTGAATCAGTTCTGAAACTCCAGGTAAAACATCATCTTTTGTAAGAACTTTTTTTCCAGAGCTCATTAATTCAGGAACAGTGCGTCCATCTCGTGCACCTTCTAAAATATGATCAGCTAGAATAGCCATAGTTTCAGGGTGATTTAATTTCAGACCTCTACCTTGTCGTTTACGTGATAATTCAGCAGCAACAAANATATTTAATTTTTCTAATTCCCTAGGGGTTAACATCAATAAAATAGGTAATCAATTGACGGTATTTAATAATTCAAAAAGTTATGGATAAAGTATAACTTTACCACTGAAATGATATTATTATGATTAACATTAATTCCATCATAGGAAATATTTTTGAAGATGAAAAACTTCAAAAAAAAGATTTTGAGAAAATAAGAATGTCACGAACAGAGTTAGAAAAAAGAATTTTGAGAAAACAGACAGATATTGGAACAGATATTGGAATTAATTTAGATACAGGGAATCATCTTCATAATGGCGACATAATTGGTAATGAAGAAATAAAAATTCTTGTAGAACAAACACCAGAAAAAGTAATTTTAATTAAATTAAAAAAAAATAGTCAAAATTTAGCAATATTATTGGGTCATATTATAGGAAACAGGCATAGACCAATTGGATTTGATGGTGAAAAAATATTATTTCCAATTCAAGCAGATTCAGAATTAGAGGTATTTGAGAGACTATTCAAGGAAATCATAGGAGACATTGAATTAAAAATAGGAGAGAAAATATTCTTACCACATACAAGTGCTGATGTACATGAACATTGATGAAATGAATGAAGAACTTGCAGTAATGCAACTTTCAGATTCATTTTTTCCAACAGGTCTTTTTGCTACTTCTAATGGATTAGAATTTCTTTTTTCTAAAAATCAAATTAAAGGGGTAGATGATTTAAAAAAATTAATAAAAATAAATATTGAACAACAAATAGGACCATCAGATTGTGTTGCACTTGTAAATACACTTGAAAATGCAAGCAAGGGTGATTTTAAAAAAATAATACAGATAGATGAAATGTCATTTGCTATGAAATCAATCAAAGAGATTAGAACTGCATCAGTTAATTCAGGAATTCAATTAATAAAATGTGTTTCAGAATTTATGAAAGAAAATAAAATTTTTAATGAATATCAAAATGCAATCAAAGAAAAAAATATACATGGTATATTTCCAGTAGCATTTGCAATTTGTTGTAATGCATTAAATATAAAAAAAGAAAAAAGTATGACCATGTTACTGTACGGGTTTACTGTAAGTGTTGTTGGTGCAGCATTAAGATTAGGATTAATTCAACATTTAGAAGGTCAAAAAATTATTCATGAAATTAAACCAATAATTATTCAAATAATTGAAAAAAATGTTAACAAATCAATTTTTGATATGTGGCAATTCACACCTCAATTGGATATAGTGCAGATGTCGCATGAAAAAATGGATTCTAAAATGTTTATAACATAAAAATTAATTTTTAGCTTATGAATCACATTCCACGAATAGGTATAGGAGGTCCAGTAGGATCTGGAAAAAGTATGTTAATTGAACGTCTTGTTCCAATGTTAGCAAAAATAGGATACAGTATCAGCATCATCTCAAATGATGTCATTTCAAAAGAAGATGCAAATAGAATGAGAACAAATTTAGCCACAAAAAGAGGATTACTGCCAGAAAATATGGTAATTGGCCTTGCCACAGGTGGATGTCCACATACTGCAGTACGTGAAGATCCTTCAATGAATCTCTCAATAATTGAAGAGATGGAAGAGAATCATCCTGAACTTGATTTGATAATAATTGAAAGTGGTGGAGATAACATCACAACAACATTTAGTCCAATTCTTGCAGATTATTTCATGTACATCATTGATGTTGCAGGAGGAGACAAATATCCAAGAAAGGGAGGATTAGGAATTGTAAATTGTGATTTGTTAGTAATCAACAAAATAGATCTTGCAGAACTGGTTGGTGCAAATTTAGAAATAATGAAAAAAGATGCAGAAAAAATTAGAAAAGAAAAACCATTTGAATTTATCAATTGTAAAACAGACCAAGGAGTAAAAGAAGTTATGGAGCATATCATACATGACGTGTTATTTGATTTATCACCAAAATCAATACAAGCACAAAAGGTGTAAATTTGAATAATCTAGATTTTACTCCAGATGAAATTCCAAGTGAAATACAAAAGTATGATTCAGAAATAAAACAATTAGAAGTTGGAAAATCAGGTAAAGTAGGAATTTTAGAAATAGAACTAAAACAAGGTAAGGATAAAACATCAATTACAAAACAATTTTCTCAAGTACCATTACAAATTCAACGAGCAGTGTATCTTGAAGAATCACTTCCAGAAATGGCCTATGTGTATATTATTTCGCCATCAGGAGGAATTTTACAAGGAGACAGATACAAGATAGACATTACATTAAAAAATAATGCAATTTCTCACATTACTACTCAAGGTGCAACAAGAATTTACAGTATGAATTCAAATTTTGCATCTCAAATAACTAACATTACAGTAGATGATAATTGTTATTTAGAATACATTCCAGATCAAATTATCCCATATCAAAATTCAAGATATTATCAAAAAGTAAACTTGAACGTACATGATAATGCAACAGTAGTGTATTCAGAGATTTTAACGCCTGGAAGAATGGCAATGAATGAGCTTTTTGATTATGAAATTTGTTATCTTAGGATGATTTGCAAAAATCAAGAAAATAAATTTAGATGTCTAGAAAATATGAAGATAGAACCTAAAAATCAAAATTTGAAAGTTAATGGAATTTTTGGTAAATATAGTATTGTAGGAACAGTATACGTGTTAACAAAGAAAGAATACGTCACAGAACTTGAAAATATAATTAATATTGATTTAGAAGAATTAGATGATATTTCAATTGGAACATCAGTTTTACCAAATGACTCAGGAATAATTGTAAAAATATTAGGAAGAAATACAGAAAAGGTTATTGAGATAATTTACAAAATATTAAAAATCACTAGAAAAAAAATACTAGGAGCAGAATTTAGTAAAATAAGAAAAAATTAAAATAATAAATTTATTAATCCAATTTGATAAAATATACTCAATCCAATAATGAAACTAACTATACCAGTAATAGTTCTAAATAATTTGTTTAGAAATTTTGTTTTGGAACTAAAAGCAAATGGTAGTCCAATCAACCCACCAATTAGACTCATTCCAACAATAGAGCCAAAACCAAATAACAAAAAAAACATTAAAGAGGTTTCTAAAGTATCAAAATACATAACAGTTAATGCAACAACACTTCCACTTCCAGCTAGACCATGAATTAATCCAATTACATAAGATTTGTGTTCATGATTATGTTCAAAATTATTGTGATCATGAGAATCATAATGGGTATTTCCATCAGAATGAGTATGAGGGTGTCTATGTTTTATTTTAAAAAATTTCTTATTTCGAATAGTAGTAATACCAAGAAAAATCAACATAACACCTACAATTAATTCAAATCCAGAAAAGAGTTCATCCCGAATTGTGATTGCCAAAAAAGAAGTGAGTAATCCAATTGTAACAATAGTTGTAGTATGTCCTGCACCCCAAAATATCCCAATTAAAGAAGATTTAACAAAAGTAGATTTTACAATATTTTTTGTAGAATATTTCTTAGATTTGATTAATTGTGTACCTACAGAAGATATATGATCAGGTTCAAATGCATGAGTAACACCCAAGAGTAACCCAAGTCCCACCATCAAAGCAGGAGTTAGATTTTCAATATCAAAGATTAATTCCTGAAACAAGTTTTGAGTACCATAAACTAGAACAATAATTAAAGTATAAAGAATTTCAAAAAAAGAGAATTTTGAATATATAGTAGATATCGACTAAAAATTGTTATGTACTTTTTTAGATAAATTGAATATGTGATTCATATCAAATATTTTACTTTTAAAAATAAAGAGTCAAATGAAATTCAAATCAGTAATCAAAAGGAAAATAATTTTAAAACAATTTATCAAATTATTAATCAAAAAATTATTGAAAATAAATCAATAAGTTTAGAACAATTAATAATATTTTGTAGTTTTAAAAATATCAAAANAATTAGAGACAAAACAAACTACCAAAAAATAGAAAAAGAAACAATCAAACAGTTTCAAACTAATAAAAATAGTTGGAAGAGTTTTAAAAATATCAAAATAATAACAATAGAAATAATGGTAGATAAATTTCCAAAAAATATAATTAAATTTTCAATATAATAAAATTATTAGTCTATGAAAACTACAGGTTTTGTAGTAAGATTTACTACTTGTTGAGAAATATGCCCCAACGAAGAATTAGATTTTCCAATCCCGACTTTACCCATAATTATCATATCAACATTCAAGGCATCTCCAAGTTCTACAATTTTAACAGAAGGATTACCTAGTTTTACAATGCGTTTGTAATCATTGAGTTGTTTTGGGACAACGATACTTCGAAGAATTAGTCTACCTTCTTCTTGTATTTGAGAAGACATAGTTTCATCAATATTTTCATCATCATCATCAGTCCATTCAATAACATGTAACAGATAAATTCTAACCCTTGTGATTCCTTTGAATAAATAACTAGAATGATGTAATGCACGCAAAGAACTTGCAGAGCCATCCACAGGCACAAGAACACGTATTATAGGCGTATTATCAGATAAATCATTATTAGAATCAAAAGAGTTCACCAGTGCAATATCAGATTCAACATTTGCTTTGTGAATAATTTCAGCAATACTTTTTCGGGCTTCAATGAATGGTAAAATAATAAGCACAAGTCCGGCAGCTACTGCCCAAACTATTGCCAAAGAAATCCAAAAGAAGAAGGATTGTTCATCAAAAATAAAGTCAGTTAGAATAAATGTTGCAGGCCAAACTATTACAAAGAAAATAGATATTGAAAAACCAATTTTAATACAAAAATTTAGAGAACGTTTCAAATATTGTTCATCAGTATCACGTTTTATCATAGAACGTACTTTGTCATCAACGACAAGGATTTTTTGATGCATAATTCTAAAGTCAAAGTTTTCAGATTTTATCAGACTACCAAATACAGTAATCAAAAGACCAGTTAGAATAGATGCAATATTTCCATACAATAAAGGAATTTGATTTCCAGTTGAAACTAGAGTAATTTCTCCAAACATAAAGTTTGCAGTAAATAGCCAAACACTAATACCAAAAATAAGACCAATGATAGCACCTGCAGTAGNTACAATTCTATGAGTTTTTTTCCACAATATTGCAAAAGATATCGGAGCAACTGCAGAACCAATCAGAATACCCATCATCAAATACACATACTGTAAGCTAACTCCAGATTGATACAACAATAATGTCAAAAATCCCATACCAATTCCAAAACCCAGAATAGTTAATCTTGAAACTCTAATTAATTCACGACCAGTTGCAGAAGGTTTTAGATAAGTACGAAATACATCATAAGTTACAAGAGATGAGACACTTACTAGTTGAGAAGATCCTGCAGCAGTAACGGCAGTAAACAAAATAGATAAAATCAAGATTGCACCAAAATCACCCATAAGATGTGCAGCAGTAGTTGGCGCAATTAGTCCTAATCCAATATCAGATTCGGAAAGAGTAACACCAGTAGCTATTGCAGCTAATCCCAAGGTAGTCGCAAGAGTGAATGGAATTGCAAACCACGCCAAACCTCCAATAATGAATCCACCAGTAGCAGCTTTTGGTCGGGCAGCAATTGCTTTTTGCCAATAAGACTGATCAACAAATACAGTTCCAAAGTTACCAACAATATTGATTACACCAAAAATTAGTGCACCAATAGAGGCCAAAGTAAGATAAGTTCCAAATGCATTTCCTTCAACTGGTTGTAAAATTGATGCTTGAGTTAATTTATCATACATACCAGAAATGCCACCAATTTCAGGATTTATGAAATAGATGGAAGTTACAAAAATTAAAACTACAATAAAAATAAATGAAGTGTTAAGATATTCTGCAAAAAATGTTGCCTTTAATCCACCAAAAATGGTATAAACTATAATGCAAGCTGGAATTAAAAATGCAGCTAGTGTAATATTAACACCAGTTAAAGAATTGATTACTGCAGCTCCTCCTAATAGAAGCATTGCAGTAACTATAGTGTTAGTCATTAAACCAAAAACTAAAAAGACTTTGTGAGGATGTTTACCAAATCTAACATAAAGCATTTCAGGGAAAGTATGAGTCATAGGAGCTTTACGTTTTAATTCAATTGCAAGAATTGCAAATAATATTACTTGAATTGATGCTCCTGCGGCATACCAAAATGCACCACCCAAACCAAATTCATAGGTAACAGTAGAAGATTGTAAAAGAGTTGCAGCCCAAGTCCAAGCAGAAACAATAGATGATGCAATTAATCCAGTTTTGATAGTTCTACCCGCAGTGTAAAACCATTCAGATGTTTTTCGAGTTCCAAGCCATTTTGTTTCAGCTTTTACCATCAAAATAACAGATAATGATAGAATTACACCAACTCCAATCAAAAGCAGATATCCTACATTTTCAGATAAAATTGTACTCAAAGTAACAAGAAACCAATTAACTAATATTAAAATAAAATTATAGAGTCTAAAAAAACACCCATTAAATCTTTAAAGATGTTAAATACATCAAATGTCTCCATACTACAATGGTTGACCAGATTGATGAATACATAATTTCAGNATTATCTCAAGATGCTAAACAAAGTACATTTGAGATATGGGATTTTTTGAAAAAATTCAAAATTAGTTTAACTGAAGAGGAAATTGAATCAAGAATTGCAAAATTAGAATCAGAGAAAGTAATCCAAGGATATACCATTAAGGTAGATGCAANAAAAATTCCCCATAAAGTTATACGAGTAGATCTTGTCACATTTAGAACATCACAATCATTACCTAAACGAATGGAAGGTTTGAAAAAATATCTTAATGATGCACCATTTGTATTATTTTCTGGAAAAACACGTGGAGGATATGATTGGATTACAATAAAATCATTTTTGTCAAATGACATGGCAGATGAAGAAAATGACATTTACAGAAATTTGTTTGGAGATATCATTCAAACATATGAAGTGTATGATTTCGTACCACAAACAGATGCATCATTATACGCATTAACATATACANAAAGAGAATACAAAGAATTTCTCAAAGAATGGGCCCCACCATTTATTGGGAATTAACATCTCTAGAGACAATCTTTTTGAAATGTATTGCATCATCAATTAATGAATGAACTTTCAATCTAAGACTCATTAAAAATTTAATAGATTCCAATCGTTGTTTACGATTTTTTATTTTATGAGCATCTTGAATTAAATCATCAATTCTAGAAAGAGTTATTTTCAATGTTAAATGGCTCTTTTTTGCTAAATGTAATGACTTTGATGAAGAGTCATCTTTTTTTATAATTGGTTCTAGTTCAGATTTCATCTTAGTTTTTAAAACTCTAATTTGTTGTACTGTTAATTTATTTTCAATAATTTCATTAGCTAAAGTATCTTTTTTAGAATCATCAACATGAACCACTTCTAATGCTTGACTTACACTTAGGTTATTTTGAATCAGATTCTTTTGTACAGTATCAGGTAGTTTTAGTAAATGCATTCTATGAGAAACATATTCTTCACTTTTACCAATTTTTTTACTAAGATCAGATATACCACCCCAACCAAATTCGTTAACATATTTTTGATAAGCTTCAGCTTCTTCAATAGGATCCATAGATTTTCTCTGAATATTTTCAGTTAACTGAATTTCATATGCCTGTTTATCAGATAGATCTCGTATCTTACAAGATATGAATCTCCAACGAAGAGACCTACATGCTGCAAATCGCCTATGACCTGCAACTAGTTCAAATCCACGTTCTAGAGGTCTAATTACAATGGGCTGTAGTAAACCATGTTCAGAAATACTTGCTTTAAGACTAGATAATTCAGGAGATTTTGAAGACAGGGTATGCCTTACAGCAAAATTAGAGGGTTTTATCATACGTAATTCAATTGGTTCAATTATAGAATTATCAACAGGATCCAATCATAAGCACTCCAAAAAAGATAAGGGAATATAGTATTTAGCAATTTTTTTAAAATGAACATAATGAAGAAAAAGATTTGCTAGTAGTATTTTAAATTCTAAGATTTTGTTAAAATATGATTTCTTTTGTTGTATTCATTTTAAACATAGTAANAATTAGAATCCTCAGGAATATTACAAATAAAAATAATAGAATATCAAGATTATTCTAAACAAATTAAAAATTCAATTTTATTTGAGAGGTAGAGATATTTGATTAATAGACAGTCTTATCTAATTGCAATACAATATTTTCTCATAATGAGTTGTTCTTATTGTGGTGCAAAAATGGGAGATTCAGAATTTTGTCCAAAATGTAAAATGATCAAAATTGAATATGATATTTTCAGTAAATTAAAAAAGTATCTTAGTAAAATAAAAAAATAAAAATAAGATTAAAATAAAATAATTATGTTTTTCTTCGAAGTGTGATAACTCCACTAAAGGACATCATCAATCCAAAGACTGTTAAAAATAATGAAAGCAATTCAACAAATGAAACAATTCCAATAATTGGAAGAAGTAAAAATGGCTCATGAAGCGTAGGATCATTTAATGATTTTGATGGAAAAGTTCCAGTAAAAATTAAAATATCTAAAACAAGAATTGCAACTCCAAAAAATATTAGATTACCTCCTGCACTCATTACAATATATCAGAATCATTTAGTTGATTAACTTTCCAAAGATGTAAAATTGATTGTGTATTACACAGTATCACATACATTTCGATAGATTTTCAGTTGATTACAAATTCACTAAATTTTAAAAAGCCTTAAGTTGATAAATAAATTAAAACTACTAATGAAGAAAAATACTCTATTAGGATTAACAATAATTAGTTGTATTGGAGTAGTTTTTGCAGTAATTTTTGATAATGAGATGGAAGAAACAAAGAATCCTACAGAAAATGATGAAGTAATTATAGACAATAAAGAAATTATAAAAAATAACAAAGTTACAGAATTAAATGTTGATCAGAGAATAGATGAATTACAATTACAATATGATGAAATAATTGAATACTCATGTATGGAATCAAGACCTCAATCATATTTTGACATTGTAATAGAAGAAAGAATACTAGAAGTAGAACACCGTTTAAGATATCTATCAGAACAACAGTTAGAAATTCAAAATATTAAAAATGAAATTCAATTAATTAACGAAAATAATCAGATGTTAGATAATGAGCCATTTGCATTATTTGAATGGGAATGTGTGAATCAGAAATATTGGGTAGAAGAATATCCACATTTGCAAAAAATTCTAGATTAATCATTTTATCTACAATGAATACAAGTTATTTCCAGAACTATCTCATATGTCAAATATTTTCAATGATAGAATGTCATATCAAATTCAATTCTAAATCTAGTATTGAACAATGCAGTAATAACTCACGACTGTGGGATGTTGGAGCATTGGACTAAAGAGATAATTTCAGATAGGAGCACTTATCATCACCAAATTTTCAAGATATTTTATACTCACTCAGTTCTTTTACAGAATTAAATTACAGAGTATAAAGGACAATACATGGCAGAAAAAATTACTGCAGACAAACTAAAATCACAAAAAAGTGATTTTGTCATCATAGATGTGCGAGAATTAGATGAAGTGAAAGGCGGAATTATAGAAAATTCAGTTCACATGCCTCTAGGACTATCTATTAGAAATGCAAAGAAAAAACAAATTGAAGATTTGAAAGACAAGAAAATCTGTACCTATTGTGGTACAGGATATAGGGGAAATATTGCAGCTGATGAATTAGTAAAAGAAGGATTCAATGCAGTTACACTTGATGGTGGATACCCTTCTTGGAATCAATCTTAAATTTTTTATTTTCTCAAATTTCTACAGCATGATTAACAAAAATCCATTATTTTGTAGTAATCAAACAATAAACCACAAAA
>JGI26244J51143_1000366_pt1 | contig 19376 bp, 18 predicted proteins | sample SaaInlV_150m_DNA_6_FD_51143 | JGI IMG/M metagenome (IMG submission 51143) | reverse complement strand
CTTTCTTCGCTGGACACTTCCCTGATTTTGCCATAATGCCTGGAGTTCTCATTGTAGAAGCCCTGGCACAAGCCGCGATTATCCTATTCAAAAAGAGCTTTGACACTGAGCAGAACAAAGGTAAGGTCTTTTTGTTGGCTTCCGCAAACGTGCGTTTTTCAAAACCTGTTTTTCCCGGCGACCAGCTAACTCTGGAAATTGATGTAGAAAAGGTAATTTCCAGTGCGGCAATTGTTAAGGGAGTGGCCAAAGTGGGAGACAAAGTTGTAACAAAAGCAACTTTGAGTTTTGGCGTAGCGGACAAAGATTCATTAACCGGATAAAAGTACTAGTAAAAACATATAACCATGGATAAAAGAATTGTAATTACAGGTGTTGGTGTAATTTCCCCTATAGGGAACAAAAAAGATCTGTTCTGGGATGCATTAATTTCCGGCACGTCCGGCGTATCTGAGATCACAGCATTTGACACCTCTCCTTTTAGAGTACATAGAGGCTGTACCGTTAAGGATTTCAATTTCGATGATTACACAAGTAACGGTTCAAACCGTGAGATTGGTAAAGGTTCACAATTTGCCATAGCAGCCGCAAAGCTGGCAATCGATGACTCCAATATTGACCTGAAGAATACCGATCCTGAGAGAACAGGTGTTTCAATCGGGACAACTGCAGGTGAAATCCAGATCCTGGAAAAAGTAAACTATATAAGACATGAAAAGGGAGAAGATAGTGTAGACCCTAGCCTGTTCCATCAACATCCTTGTGTCAATATGCCGTCAAATATATCTATTGAATTTGGTCTTAAAGGGCCAAGTACAATAATACCTACTGCATGTGCAGCAGGAAACTATGCTATCGGTTATGCATGCGACCTGATTAAATTAGGAAGAACAGATATAATGCTTGCCGGCGGATCAGATCCGTTTTCTAAAGTTGCATTTGTTGGTTTTAGCAGGCTAAATGCCATTGCACCTGACATTTGCCAACCTTTTGATAAAAACAGAAAAGGCTTGTTGGTCGGTGAAGGTGCAGGAATGCTGGTATTAGAATCCATGGAGGGCGCACTGGCAAGGAACGCTAATATTTATGCAGAAATCCTGGGTTACGGCCTGAGTTGTGATGGTTACCATATAACAATTCCACACCCGGAAGGAAATGGTGTCACTTCAGCAATGACAAAGGCGTTGAAAAGTGCCAGGATCAGACCTGAGGATGTTCAGTATATGAGTGCTCATGGTACTGGAACAGTTGCCAACGACAAGGCTGAAACTATATCGATAAAGAAGGTATTTGGTGAACATGCGAAGAATCTCGCGATAAGTTCTATTAAATCTATGCTTGGTCACACAATGGGAGCTGCCAGCGCTATAGAGGCGATCGCATGTGCGTTAGCCATCAAAGAGGGTGTTGTACCTCCAACTATAAACCACGAAACAAAGGATCCTGAGTGTGATTTGGATTTTGTACCCAATGTTAAACGTGAAATGCAGGTTGATATTGCAATGAACAATGCATATGCTTTTGGTGGTAACAATAGTAGTCTCATATTAAAAAAGTTCACAGGCTAAGAATCAAAACTTAAAATAATTTCTATTATAGAGGTTTAAATTTTATATGAATAGTCGTCTTGTTATTACAGGGATAAGTGTCTTGTCGCCAATCGGCGAGAACAAGGATGAGTTCTGGACCAATTTAACGAATGGTGTCTCAGGGATCAAAGATATCACGCTGTTTGATGTCGATAAATATAAGAGCAAAAAAGCGGGTGAGATTACCGATTTTAATGCGAAGGAATACCTGGGCAAAAAAGGTATTCGCCACATAGACAGAACATCGTTATTGGTGTCCTCTGCGGCAAAGCTTGCCATGGTAGATGCTANTATCACTCCCGAAACTTATGATCCTGAAGAACTGGGAATTGTAATCGGGTCAACGTACGGGAGTATTGACAGTATCAGCTCGTTCGACCTGGAAGGATTGCAGGAAGGACCAACTTTCGTAAATCCCATGGATTTCCCAAACACTGTCCTGAATGCACCGGCAAGCAGGGTATCTATTTTCTGTAATGCGACAGGCTTAAATTCTACAATATCTACAGGAACTGCCAGCGGATTGGACGCTATCATTTATGCTTCTGACTTCCTAAAGCTAGGCAGAGGAAAAGCGGTGTTGGCTGGCGGTGTTCATGGTTTAACTCCTGATATGTTCTGGGGAGCTTACAGTTCAGGATTATTGTCAGGAAGCAGTNATGATGATATCGAAATTTCCGCACCATTTGATAAGAGACGTAATGGCTTTGTTATTGGTGAAGCTGCTGCGATACTTGTTATTGAGAGGCTCGATGACGCATTGGAAAGAGACGCAAGGATCTATGCAGAGATAAAAGGATATGGATGTACGTTTAATCCTGACAAGGTCACTCGTGATAACATTGACACCACTCAAGGTGCAAGAAGTATATCTATTGCAATGAAGGATGCCGGAATCAATCCTGACGAGATTTCTTATATATCCGCATGTGCAAATTCCAGTGTAACCGGTGACATGATGGAAGCTAAAATTATTAAAGACTATTTTGGTGATAACGCTGACAAGATTCCTGTGAGCGCTATAAAGTCAATGACAGGTGAGTGCCTTGACGCATCAGGATCATTACAGTCTGTTGCGGGTGTGTTATCAATCAATAACAGTATTATCCCTCCGACAATAAACTATCAGGAAAAAGATGAAGAGTGCAATTTGGATTGCGTACCTAACGATAGTAGAAAATCAGAAGTAAACAATGTACTTATCAACTCTTTTTCCGATACAGGCAACATCTCTTCCGTAATCATCTCAAAATATTCATAACTTCATAGCGACGTTTTTCATGAGTAATTTCTCCCTGAACAAATCTGAAGTGAAACCCAAGTATGATGTAATTGTACTGGGAGCCGGAATTGCCGGGCTGATCTGCGGGACTTTCATCGCGAAACAGGGAAAGAAAGTACTGATTATTGAACAACATAGTATTCCAGGCGGTTATTGTACCTCTTTTAAGAGAAAAGGTTTTATTTTCGATTCAGCAGTTCATCATATCGGTGGGTGTGGAAAATGGAGTGTGTTGGCCGGTGCCTTAAAGAACTGGACATAAACATTAATTTCCAGCAGCTAGATCCGATGGACAGCATACATTTTCCCTCATTTTCCATTGATATACCTGCCGAAATAGACGATTATGTGGATCTGCTGAAGGAACGGTTTCCATCAGAAAAAGAACAATTAGCACTTTTTTTTAAGGAATTCACCAGATTATATAGAGCGACATTCAGCACTGAAAAGCACAAGATGCTTCTCAAATACCAGGACCTTACTTTCAAGGAGATGCTGGATAATTTCTTTACAGATGAGCAGCTCAAGATGACTCTGTCCGCACAGTGGGGATACATAGGTTCCCCTCCTCATGAGGTTTCGGCCATCGGTATGTGTCAAATGCTGGTAAATTATCTAAAAGATGGAGCTTATTTCCCTGTCGGTGGTACCCAGAATTTCGCTGATGCAATCACTCAAAAATTTATTGACTATGGCGGTCAAATTATGCTATCTTCTAGCGTTGATGGAATGCTTACGGATGGTAATATTATAAAAGGAGTTACAACTAAAAAAGGAGAGGAAATTCAGGCTGATATCTTTGTATCAAACATAGATCCCAAACAGACTTTTTTCTCTTTATTAGACAAAAACAACGTTGATGACTCTTATATTCGCAAAATTGAGAATATGAAGGAGAGTGTTTCCTTCTTTTTACTATACCTTGGCCTTGATAACAAAATAGACTTAAAAGGCCTGAAAAGAGGTTTTTATCATACATCAAATGACTTAACTTTTTCAGATAACGACTGGTTTTATATTTCCGTTCCTACGGAAGTTGATCCAAGCCTGGCACCTGATAACAAACAAATAATTTCTGTTGTTGTCTCGTCAAGAGAGAATTATGACGACATAGACGATTGGGTTGCATATAAAGATAAAATGAAAAAACATACAATAAATTATCTGGAAAATTTTGTACCGGAAATCCAGGATCATATTGAAGTAATTGATGCCGCCACACCGAAGACGCTATATCGTTACACACTCAACACAAAAGGCGCAGCCTATGGCTGGGCCGTTACTGTAGACCAGACGTGGTCAAATAGACTTTCGCACACAACACCCTTCAAAAATCTTTTTCTGGCCGGGCACTGGACTAATCCGGGGCCGGGGATATGTGCTGTAGTATCCTCTGGTTGGAGGGTGGCCAATATGATTTTAAATAATTAGGAGGATAAAAATATGAAAAAAATGATGCTGATCAATCCACATCCACCAGGGAGACATGGCGAGGAGAGCATATCTGTCATTGTTCAAATGCCTTTGAACCTGGCATACATTGCCGCACTTACACCTGGCGACTGGGAATTTGACGTAATAGATGAAAATCTTGAACTTGCTCTGGATGATAAAGGAGATATTACATTTGAACCTGTGGATATGGTTTGTATTACTTCTGTCACATATCAAGTGCCAAGAGCTTATCATATAGCTAAGGTCTGCAGAGAAAAAGGCATGACCGTAATAATGGGTGGTATACACGCTTCAGTNGTACCGGAAGAAGCTTCAAAACATGTGGATGCAATTTTTATCGGAGAAGCTGAAACATTGTGGCCACAAGTCATTAAAGATTTTGAAAAAGGCGAACTCAAAAAGAAATACGAAGGCGGGCTACCAGGTCTGTCAGAGATGAAACATGTATTTCCGGATAGAGACCTCCTGAAAAAGAAATATGATTACAAGTTTTCATCAATTGTTACAACAAAAGGTTGTCCAAATTACTGCGATTTCTGCAGCGTACCAACCTTTCAGGGAAAGAAATATAGAGAAAGACCGTTTGAAGATGTTCTGGACGAGATGGAAGCCACTGATTATAAGGGACTCATGTTCGCAGAAGATAATTTCTATGGACATAGTAAGAACTCTGCTAACAGGGCGAAAGACCTCTTTCGTGGCATGATAGACAGGGGCATTAAAAAGGACTGGCTTGGATTTACTGCACTTAATATATCAAAAGATGCAGAGGTGCTTGATCTTATGGCAAAGAGTGGAAATTTTGGATTTCTCTGCGGCATAGAATCAACAAATGAAGCAGTTCTGGAAAAAATGAATAAAACTACTAATTTGCGAATTGGTGCTGATAAATATTTTGAGAGCGTTCAAAAAATTCACGATCACGGTCTTGTTGTCTGGGGATCAATAGTTCTTGGAGCAGATGGAGATGACAAAGATTCATTCAAAAGGATGACTGAATTTGTGCTGCAAAACAATATTGACGTTCTTACCTTTGGAATCAACTGCCCGTTTCCTAAGACTGCGCTTTATGATAGGCTTGATTCTGAGAAGAGGATTTTCAGAAAGAATTATCCTGAAGATTGGAAGTATTATGATACTGCACATGTAGTTCATAGACTTATAGATATGAATCTTGAGGAGTTCATAGAAGGCATGCAATATATGTATGATAATCTTTATGCTGGAGACAACCTGAGAATGCGATTCAGGAAATCACTTCAGACTATCGGAAGTACACCTCACGGTAAACGTAATGCCATGTTTGGATTCAGGGTTGGCTCTGACTGGACACAGGTATTTGAGCAGGTACTGGAAAACCTGCGGAAACTATATGACTCAGGTGATTACTACAAGGATTGGTACAAGAGCAGTGCCGTTACTGTACCTTCAGATAAGGGTGTAACTGTATAATTCATTTGATCAAAGCTTAAAGGCACAGAAAAGTATTTTGCTAACGCCTATATATTTTTCTGTGCCTTTTTTATTCTCAAGAACAACCTCTCTGCTTACTTGATCAGAACAGATCTCCTTCAATTTCACCTCTTCTCCTGAAATTATCCTTCGGTCTCTAGATGGCCCTATGATTTTACTTATTACACATAGAAATAATACCATTTGTATATATCGTATCTATGACGTTAGCATGATCTTTATTGGCAGTGTATTGACAAATTATATTTTTAAGGTAAAATTTACTTAGTTTAAAAATTATCTGTATTTAATCAATATATAAGTCACAAATTGGAAGTATTTAGAAAAAGGAAGGTGGAACAATGTTAAATATTTATAGAAAACTTATTATTCCAATGGTTACTATGTTTGTGTTTGTCCTGTTATGCTTTATAAATAGCTCAATTAACAAGGCAGAGGCAACAGACTACATTAAAAAACCATCAGAAACACATCATCAATCATTTGAACCATATGAAAATCCAATTGTTATTCCGGATCCAAAACCCAAAGGTGTTGTTGTAAGGGTTAAAGAGGTGACAACATACGAAGTTGTTGTTGACGAAGAAAGNGTAGCTGCAAATAACGTCACNATGGATGATCTCGAACTNATAGAGGTGAAGGACAAGAAGGATATTAATTTTCANCAGGTNGACTGCTATTTCTATGCAAAGGTAAAGCAGAATCAAACAAAATCAACAGAATTTGGAGCTAGCACGCGATTCAGAGAGGGTGAACAGTTCTGGCTGTCAGACGGTGGGAAGTATGTTGAGTGGGAACCATGGTCAGATTGGTACTCAGGCAATAAGTGGTAATATGTTTTATATCCTGATTATGCCGATAGCATGAACGGGTTTATTGTTAGAGTCGAGCAAAAGAGCCTATCCATCTGTCCTGGACTATATGTTCAGGACAGATACATTCATCAAATACGAATAGATCTAACGATCGTCAACTCCTTTTNGTTTTGTTTTGTACAATTCAAATGATTCATCCTTTTTTGCAAGCGGGCTGACCTCTCTGTCTGTATACATTAGAGACATTACTCTGTTCATTCCCTTATGTGACATCAAGTTAAACTCTTCGAGTTTAACTTCCAAATTCCCATTTAGCCACACCATCTTTTTATGTGTTTCATCTTCTTCTATTAAATCAGGTTCACCATTTCCCTCTATAAAGATTGCCTCAGTATTCTTTATATCTTCTTCAGCAAATTGTAATGTATAGTCATTCCAACTACTCATTGTCACAATTTTATAGAGTTTGTCTTCATAAAAAAAGAATGTAAAACGGCCACCGGAGACGTTCCTGGAAAGTATGGTAACCTTATTATTTACCATTGGATCAAATTCAAATTTATCAGGAGCAGGAAATTGTTTCTGTACCTCACTTACGCTTACGCCGAACTCAAGCGGCTGTACCTCAGTCCTTGTGTCTGAGGTAGATTTATTCTCGGGAGCATAACCAAGCATTGCTTTAAGAGCCAGTGCCTCCTTATACAGTTCTTCATCTGCGATTGACTTCTTATCTATAGCAACCTTATCAGTTGTAGTACAGCTTTGAATTATTGCCAACGTAAGAATAGATAAGGATACCAGCCAGAAGTTTTTCATGCTGATTTTTCCATGTGAATGGATGAGAAATGTAAAGTGAATACTGAAGTTCTATGATATTAAGGTACTTCTATATTATCAAAGATATTTTGTATGACTTTTTCTGCGGTCATCTCTTCTGCTTCTGCTTCATAAGTTATGATAACTCTATGACGCAGCACATCCATCCCTATAGACTTTACATCTTGTGGAGTGACGTATCCCCTGCCTTTGAGAAAAGCATACGCCTTTGACGCAACAGCGAGGAAAATGGTTGCCCTGGGTGACGCACCAAATTCAATAAATTCATCTAAATCGAGGCCGTATTTCTGAGGATCTCTCGTGGCGACTACCAAGTCTACAATGTAATCCTTTATCTTATCATCAATGTAAATCTGATCAACCACTGCACGTAAACGCTTTATGTCACCTGGTTTTAATACCGTATTCACTTTTATGTTCGTATCTGTTAATGCCATTCTGTCTAAGATCTCACGTTCTTCACTTTTACTGGGATAATCTACATTAAGTTTTAACATGAATCTATCAACCTGTGCTTCCGGCAAAGGATAAGTACCTTCCTGCTCAATTGGGTTTTGCGTAGCAAGTACAAGGAAAGGATCTTCTAGTTTGAATGTCTCGCTGCCTATCGTTACCTGCTTCTCCTGCATCGCCTCTAAAAGTGCACTCTGAACCTTTGCAGGTGCCCTGTTAATTTCATCAGCAAGTATAATATTTGAGAATATCGGTCCTTTTTTTGTGGTAAACTCACCAGAACGGGGATTGTATATAAGAGTACCTATTAGATCAGCCGGTAGAAGGTCTGGTGTGAATTGAAGCCTTTGGTACTTCACCTGAATCGCTTTTGCCAGTGTCATAACAGATAGGGTCTTTGCTAACCCTGGAACACCTTCCAGGAGAATATGGCCATTTGCCAGAATGCCAATCAGCAATCTTTCTATAAGATGTTTTTGTCCTACGATTACTTTACCCATCTCATTGCTTAGATTAGAAAGAACAACGCTCTCTTCTTTAATAATCTCAGTTATATTTTTAATATCTTTTGATTCCATATTAGTCTGCACTCGTTAAGTATTTAATAACGATTAATTGTAACATACTCATAAAAGATTGCTACTAAAGATCTAATCCTCTCGACGATAACATGTCTTCAGAGAAAAGTCTCTTGCACATTGATTGTATACGGGAGCAATGAAACTGAAAGAGAATTTTTACGGTAACACCGCAAACAAAGGTTTAGCTCCTTTTTCCGCGTTTATAAAAATCCATAGTTTGATGGTTACCGGAAGCAAACGTCAATGTTAGATAACCTTATGAGCACTTGTTATTGAATCGTTCTTACTACGCATGCTTCTATCAGATCTTCAATCTTGTTTTTCTTCATCAGGTAAACAAAGTTTGTCTCTGAACCGGTAACATAATAATCATTCCCAGCTTCTTTGCCAACTAGCAATGAGACCTCGGTATCGTCAAAGCTAACGGTAATATTGAACTGCGGATTATCAAGTCCAAATTTTGATAAATCCTTATTTGAATATTGGACAATAGACTCACCCATTAACAGTTTCATTGAAGACATGATTCTATCTGCTAAATTCCCGCTCAAAGGCATAACTTCCGGTTTGAGCATTTGCCATACATAGTCTTCATTTTTCTGAAAAAGCAGTTCTTTTTGAGGATGTATCACCTTAATAGACTTTGCATTTGCAGTATCAAAACTAAACAGTGTCCTTGTGACGAGCTCAATACTGTAATCCCTGACATCAGTCCACCCTACCTGAAAAATCATCTCTTCACCATCAACTTTAGCATAGTAGTTTGTTTTATCTTTTTCAGGCTCCACCTTATTTCCTATCAGGAGCGTCTTTGTTTTCAACTCGTTTGGCTTTACCAGGTCATTTTTTTCACTAATAACTTCATTGCTGTGTGCAGCCATACCCGCTTCTTCATACGTTATAGAAGCTCTTAACAGAGGATTATCAAATCCATAATCAGCAGGATTCTCAGCGGAAAGAGTTACTATCTTATCAGCCAGCAAGAACGACAGATTCCAGACAACTTGATTAATTGAGTCTAATTCCGCTTCCATTGTTACAGGACTTATCATGCTCCACTTCGGCCTGCGCATAGTAGAATCTTCCGTCGTTTCACATATAAGTGTATTACCGTCCCTGTTAACGACTATCTTCTGAGCAGTCTCCTTAGGGAATTCCATGACTAACTTGTCTCTGAATGAGAGATAGCCTGCCTTGGCAATATCATAGAAATTTTCTGTTGGAACGGTATATACAGCATCTTCTCCGTCACGCCTTACATAGCACAGTCCTCCATTTTCATCAGCTTTACCTATAAAGAACTTTACAGTTTCCCCTTCGCCAATCCTTCTGAATACTGAGACTTCGATAGGTGAGTCTGCTAATCCATATTTAGCAAAGTTAGTACCACTATCATCAATATATTGCTGTATCTGCAAATCTTTAATTTTTTCNACAAATTCTCTTACAACGTCTCTATCAGCCAGAATATTTGTTGGTGATTTAATCATCCAATCATACTGAACCGTCTTTTCCATAACAAGGTTTGTATCAGACGAGTTGATATCAATTTTTTCTATCCCGTATGTACCTATTGCATCAAACCTCAATAGCTGCTTATCCCGCAAATCGTTCAATTCCAGATCCAGATTGCGAAGAATCATATCGTGTACAAGAAAAATAGAACTTTCACCTTCAAGCTTTGCGTAAATCATTTCATCCAGACTGTGACCCAAAAGGAGAGTTTGTACATTGTCTGTAGTACCTATACTGATAGTAAACACTGGTTTATCCAGACCGTAATTAATAATATCTTCTTTGCTATCAGAGACAAAATCTTCTTTTGCAATCTCCAGGTTTTTCAATTCATCAAGAATCTCTTTAATTCTTTCAGTGTCGGCACGATCTGAAAGTGGTTGTGTTATCCACCAGAGCTGCTCAGCTTTAGAGCACACCACTGGTTCACTTTCTTCTCTCTCAAGCCTTACTCTCTCTACAGAATGTTTATCATATTCAAATGCCCATTTGTTTCTTAAATCATTAATTTCTTTACTTACTTTTTCCAGAAATTTAACGCCAACAACAAATACATCCTTGTCGTCACCTGTAGTNATATACGCAGTGTCTTCTCCAGCAGCCAGCCTGTCTCCNATATTAACGGTATACTTGGTAATATTACCGGCAGTTCCACCAACCATTGAACCCTTTTTAAGCCATAGGCTGACAACAAGAGTCGGTGTTTCCAGACCGTATTCTTTCAAGTTGAAGTTTGCTGTTTCACTTTCTTTAATGGTGCCGACTTTTCTCAGAAATTCAAATTGAGCAAGAATTTCTTCCACCTCCGCTCTGTCCGCTCTCAGCTGCAGGGGCTCTACCATCCTCCATCTCTGATTATCAGTACTTTCAAGGACGATATTAACACCATCTCTTTTCATTTCAATCTTATCAATCTGGCCTGGCTTGTAATCCGGCAATACCATCTGCTGTCTCTGCATCCATACATCTGTCCTGTACTGCTTCTTGTCATACAGGAATATATATGCTGCACCAATGCCTGCAACTATTAAAAGTATTATTGTTGTTCTAAATTTCATAGTTATATAGAGTCTCCGTTTATTATCTTCTTCTTCTCCACCAGACGAAGCCGCCAATTATTATTCCGATAGAAGGTAACCCTGCAATCGATAGCCAGAATACTACGGCTAACTGCCCAGGCCTTACCATAGCTCTCCTGACGTCAGGAGCCTTAGCTGATATCCCTAGCTCCTTTTCCCTCCGAGCCAGCCAGCTTATAGCATTTAAGACAAGATCCTGGTTACCAGGTTTATCAGAAAATGTATTTGCGGCAAAATCAGTATCACCAAAAACAACGATACGNGGTCCCTTTTTNCCTATATTAGCAAAAGCCTGCGTAGCATGTGGNGGTGCAGTAGGGTTTGGTTCCGCCTCTCTCAACTCCGATGCCACAGCCATAATTATCGGAGAGCAGATGTCTGAATCTTCATCATATTTCGGCCTTTTCTTACCTACTATCTCAGTTTCACCCCAACTTTGATCAGGTGCCTGTACAATTCCTGTAGCAGAGAATGCCATTGTATCGCTCATTGGAACAAGACTAAGTGCGCTTGAACCATAAAAAACTGATGTCAACTTTTTCATATCATTTGTTATCTCATGGTCCAGGTACTTCTTGTCGCTTATATAGACCTCAACAACCGTCTGCATACCAAAAAGTGGCATNTTTACCTTGTTGTAGACCACCGCATCATCCCTGGCNACTACTCCGTACTCTCCAAGCAACGCATTTAGTCCGGATGATTTGTTCGTNCCTACTGCAGGTTCAAGCATAACCATTAGCTTGCCGTCTTTAAGCTCACCTTTATCGTTTATCAGCCTTGCTGATGTTCCCACATAGTCACGAATATAGTTTGTTTCTTGTGTTGAGAATCTTTTTGTTGGGCCTGCGATAAAGAGTATATCGCAATTTTCAGGAACTCTCTTCTGTTGTAATAAGTCGAGAGGCAGCACATTGTAATTAGCGCGTTTAATAGCGCTTGCCAACTTTCCTAATCCAGCACGTTCAAAATCCCCGTAGTCTCTCTCTCCATGCCCTTTTGTAAAGTAAACATTTGTCTGCTTTCCTCGTGTTACGTTTACGATTGCTGATGTAAAGATCTCTTCNCCCTTAAACTTAAAAGGAAATTCATTTTCGATTANATCTTTTAGCAGTACGTGTTTACTATTATCTCCACAAGCAAAGATTATTGANCCCAANTCTACTTGCTTCTTATCCATTTTAAGCTTCTCTGCCAACTCTGTTATCTTCGTACCATCAAGCAGAGGGTTCAAGAANGTAACCGTTATCTTGTCAGATACATACTTATACTCTTCGAGGATATCTACGATCTGTCCGTAAAAACGATANTCCTGACGTTTTACCAGAAGCGAGGTGACAAAAATTGGTTCATCTAGATTTTTCAGAATCTTTTTTGTTTTAGAACTTAATGAGTACTTTCCTGAAGCAGTCATGTCACAGCGGTAATAATGCCTATCGTTTATGTAGCTAACAAAGACAAAGATAGCGACAGCGATAAGTATCATAAAAATTACATTAGCCCCGATCAGGGTTTTCTGTTTTTTTATATTTTTTGGAGCCTCTGGTGTTGTTACTTCTTTATTATTCAATGACTTTCCTACCTCCATTTTCTACTCTCAACATTTCGTACCGTTATAAACAAAAGTAATGCCGTAAAACTCAGATAGTAAATTACATCCCTGGTATCCACAATGCCTTTTGTAAAAGATGCCCAATGGTCATAAGTTCCAATATACCTTAAAGCTTCATAAAACCAGCCATCACCGTACTCACTTAAATAACCGATTACCCAAAGAATTATTAATGAAACTATTCCGATTACAGCAGCAACAACCTGGTTCTTTGTTAACGATGACACTAGCAAGCCAACAGACACAAATAACCCACCCATGAGCATCAGCCCTATATAACTGGAAAAAATTGGCCCGAAATCTGGATTCCCAAAAATAGTCAAAAATATTACATAAACCCATGTAGGAAGTATCATCACAGCATACAGGCTTAAGGCCGCAAGAAATTTACCAAATACTACATCAAAGTCTGTTACCGGGGAAGTCATGAGAGTCTCCATGGTCCCGGACTTTGTCTCATCTGAAAAGAGTTTCATAGTAATTACCGGTGTAAGTAGCAGGAGAAAAAACTGGGTTGAATCCAGGCTACCCTTAAGAGATGCCTCCTGATGAATTTGCAAATTACCAGCAAAGAAGAAACCTGCTGCAATAAGGAACACAGAAATCACAACATACGCAATCGGTGAATAGAAGTAGGACATGATTTCTCGTTGAAATATAGTATTTACGTTACGCATTGGCTGTCTCTTCCTCCGTTTCCTTAGTGGTAACTTGGTGAAAGATTTCCTCTAAGGTTATGGTCTGTTTCTTCATTTCTCGTAGTATGTAATTATCTTTTACAATGCAATTAAAAACATCTTCCCTTATATCTTTATCACCATTTCCATTAATATAAAACTCATTTGCATCGTCCTTTTTTCTATAAGTTACAGATTCGACTGTATCAATGCCGGACAAGCTGCTTTTAATCTTTTCTCCATCTCCCTTTACCTCTAAAACAAGGTTTGAACCTGTTTTCAGCTGTTTCATGAGATTTCCAGGTGTATCCATTGCAACTATCTTACCCTTATTGATTATCATAACTCTATCACAGACCATTTCAACTTCAGGCAGTATATGTGTTGATAGCAAAACAGTATGTTTCTGTCCCAGACCTTTAATAACCCCTCTGATCTGTCTTATCTGATTAGGATCAAGTCCAATGGTAGGTTCGTCGAGGATCAAAATTTTTGGATCATGGATTAAGGTATCTGCAAGGCCAACTCTCTGTTTGTACCCTTTAGACAATGTACCAATGATCTGCTTCTGTACATCTGTTATCCCAGTCATTTCGAGACAATATTCTATCTTTTTTCTTCTTTCTCTTCTGGGTATATTTTTAAGCTTGGCGCGAAACATCAGATATTCATACGCTCTCATGTCCAGATAAAGAGGAACATTTTCAGGTAGATATCCAATCTGCTGACGTACGTTTAGCGAATCAGTAAATACGTCATAACCGGCTACAGTTGCAGAACCGGCAGTCGCAGGCATAAAGCAGGTTAATATTCTCATGGTAGTCGTCTTACCTGCCCCATTTGGGCCAAGCAAACCGACTATTTCATTCTCTTTTACATGGAATGAAATATCGTCTACTGCATTCATATTTACATACCGCTTCGTCAAATTTTTTACTTTTATCATGTGGGAATTCTCCAGACAATACTTTAAATTTACAAGCTTTTTACTCTTAACAATACTTTAAGAAATTAAGTTCCCTTAATCTTCTTCTGTTTCAACATCCCCAGTAATGTCAAGATCACCGCTTGCAAGTTCGTCAAATGCAGCCTTAACGGGATCACTCGAATCCGTCTCAGTAAGAGTCGGTGCACCATCCATCAGTTCTCTAGCTCTTCTGATTAAGATGGTAGTCAGGTGGAAGGTTCCATATTCTTCTGCAGGTTTATCTAAGTTATCGGTCATGTCGTTGAAATGTTATGAATTAATTAAAACTACTATTTTTACCATGTTTTTTGCTTTCGTCAAGAGAAAACTTCACACATTTTACTCTAAACCATTTCCAGATTGCTTTTACTCATTTATGTACTTATAACTTGACTTTGAGGTTTCACAGAAGTATTTTATTGTTTATTAATAAAAAGCAGAAAGCTGGCTTTTTAATAGTCAAGCCAGTTTCTTTAACGATAAAGTATTATATGTGTAGTGGCTGATGAGATAGTAATGCCAGAATAATTGAATCTAAAATGGAGAGGTTGATATGGGTTTAGCTGGTTCGGCGTACAAAGATGTTGGAAAAGAGTTTCCGAAAGGTACTATATTGTTTAAAGAGGGTGATGANGGCAAGGAAATGTACCTGATCAATTCAGGGGAAGTCAGGCTGAGTAGAAAAACTTCACATGGCGATGTAGTTTTGGCCAGATTAGGCTTCGGTGAATTCTTTGGAGAAATGTCCGTAATTACAAACCAACCAAGGACCATATCGGCTGAAACTGTAACTGATTGTCGACTGAATGTCATAACTAAGGATATTTTAGAAACATTAGTTGCCGGCAAGCCGTTAGTCGCGTTGAGTATCCTAAAGAAGCTGATGTTCAGGCTGGAAGACGCATACGACCACATTGAAGATCTTTATGTTAAACACATAAAACTGGATAAGGAAAAGTAGCCTATCTCAAAAATGGAGATCAATGAAGACTTTGTGCCAGTAACGAAGAAATGTGTTGAAATTGAAGAGCTTGATGATGGCTGCATACTTTATGATACAGAGAAAGATGATGTACACAGCTTAAATAGCACCGCAGCTTCTGTCTGGATATGTTGTGATGGAAAGCATTCAATAAGGGAAATAGTAAACGTTGTAGAAAAATGTTTCAAATCCAAAAGCAAGCCTGTTCTGAAAGACATAGTAAAAATAATCAGGGACTTCTCCAAAAAAAAACTTTTAACACCTTAAGCCTTGTACCATCCCGGTATAAGGCCTTTTTATTGCATACAGATTGTTATGTATCTATTACATTACAAGCTCCAATCATATCGGTTTTCTATACAGACAGGAAACAGAAAACTGCTGGACCTATGTTCTCATCTCTATCCAAACTCCAGGTCTAAGCACCACAGGTCAGATCATATTGTTTATTCACTGAAGACGATGAATACTAACGCCACCGGTACAGTTTATGAGATCCTTGTAGACGGCAGAAAGAAGCATCAAACTAATACTAAATCAGAACTGTTTTCTACTCTCGAATGGATAATTACATGCGATGCGTTATCTAATCTCCATGAGTTCTTCCAATTACACGCGGGAGCTGTCATAAAGGAAGGAAAGATTATACTTCTACCTGCCAACCATGGTCAGGGAAAGACCACGCTAACACTAAATCTTACCAGAAACAATTATCAATGCCTCTCTGATGATATTGTCTTGATAGAACCNGAGACAACCAGGATTATTCCGTTCCCGCGAAGTTTTCTAATTAAAGACAAATCAATCAAGGANCTGACGAAATCCAATTTAATTGATAGAAAGCACGGGTACTATTGTAANNCAGAAGACATCTTATACTATAATCCCTGTTCCACGAATAAGCTGCCTGTTAGAAANGCAAAACCGTATACCATAATCGAATTAAAACACAGCCGTCGTTTCAAAAATGAGCTGAGGCCTGTCAACAAATCTGAAATGTGTATCAAGCTCTTGAAGCAGTCGTTTAACATCCACAACTACAAGCGGAATGGAGTCACTATACTGACAAAGCTGGTCAGGAACAGTAAGTGCTACTCTCTAAAGACAAACAATATATCAGATGCCGTTCATCTGGTTTCTCAAATATGAACGAATCGACTATTAAAAGATATATTGCCAGACTCCTGAACCTTAAGAGAGGGGAAGAAGGTGTTGATGAAATATGGAATACATTAGAATCAATCGGATGGAATGATATTATCAATATAGCCCAGGAGCATAATGTAATAACATTTTTGTTTTATAAATTAAAACATCTTGAGCTGGAAGAGAAACTAAAACCTGAAGTCCACCGTGTTATGTCACTCAAGTATCAAGAAGGAGTGGCAAGGAATGTTATTACCAGGCATGTGCTAAAGGATATAATTCTCTCATTGAATCGATGCAACATAAAAGCCATCATACTAAAAGGCGCAATAAATTTCTGTGAGAACATATATGAAAACTGGAATTTAAGGTCAATGGAAGATCTGGACATCCTCATTAAGGAAGAGGATTTTCCCGCCGCAAGGAAGTGCATGCAGAGTGCAGGTCTGCATTATATAAAAGGCCGTATCCCTCGCGACCTCAGCGAAGATTTTGAAAGCAGAAATATCGCTATAGATATGCACTATCTACCGGTTCCAGAAAAACACATCCACCTGTTTGATATGGATTCGTTCTGGTCAAACACAATGTGCGTTGAAATGGATGGCCTTAAAATACATATTCCCAGCCCGACTGATCAAATCTACCATAAGTTCATTCACGACGTAATCCGACACCAGGAATTAGTAGATTTTCAGATCCAGAATTTGTGTGACTTTGTAATGATCTCCCGATATTACAAGGAAAAGATAGACTGGAAGGAGATATTGTGCAGAGTCAGGAGAAATGATATTGAATCTTTATTTAAGTTTCACTGTTGGCAAATCAAGAGAAGCCTCGGAGCAGAACTACCGCAAGCAATAAACAACCTGTCTGATGATAGTACTAAGGATTACGAAAAGTGGTACAACCAACTTAGTGAATGCCCTGAATGGCTTGAATCTGCAAGTGAACGTCTAATGGCAATACTGGTCAAGGAAGGCAATGTTCTTGCTCACCTCAAGAACTCATTTAATATACTGGTGAAAGAATCAGCGCTGAATGAATCGGGAGAACTTCTGCTAGCTGTATACCACGTAAAGGAATGTAAAATCCTGTTACCATTTATCCGCACAATACACCTATTCAGAATCATCTCCCTGCACATCCTGATTATTGCCTATCTCACCAAACGACGTTTGAGCACTCACAAATAAATCGGATATCTAAAATGAAAGAATTATTTATGTCACTTTTCAGTGTTCATGTTGTCTCTGGATCAATGAATTGCGATCTCAATTTATCCACTTCGTCCTGACCCAACCATTGCGACGTTTCATTAAGGACTGATTTTTTATACATATTGAGATAAACCTCAATATATTTCTCCAGATCATCCTTTGTCAACTTTTTCATTTTGACAATAATTTCACCCAGAAGCATATTCTTATCTCGTTTTTGTATGACCAATGCTTCCTGAAGAACATCTTCTGTAATATGTTTTTCCTTAACTAAATACTCACCAATCTTCATGAAATATTCCTTTTTTTAACTTAGTATTACCAAAAGTTTTCATGCCTCTCACACCTTCTGTTACACTGACTAACCGAACTTATCTTCTTTGAACTTTCCTTGAATCTCCTCCACTTCTTTACGACTGTTGATTATAGCATCAACACAATCTATATCCAGTTTTTCTCCAGCCATTTTTTTAAGCATTGCGAATGCCTCGTCATTACTCCATGCTTTTTTATAAGAGCGATCACTTGTCAATGCATCAAAAACATCTGCCACAGCAACGATACGTGACTCTAATGGAATCTGTACTCCTTTCCTACCTTCAGGATAACCGGAACCGTTTATCGCTTCATGATGATATTCGGCAATATTACGTAATACACTGACGTAGTCAAAATGGTCAAGGCCAAAATTACTGATCAGATCATCAATGATTTCACGCCCCCTGCGCGCATGCGTACGCATTGTTTCTGTCTCCTCCCGGGTAAGCTTGCCTGGCTTCAGTAAAATGCTGTCAGGGATACCTACTTTACCAATATCGTGCAGCGTCGAAAAAGAGAGGATGTGCTCAATATAAGCGTCATCCAGATTATATTTACATGCCAGACGCACAGCGATTATTCTGGAATAACGGGACATACGATCCAGGTGGCAGCCTGTCTCAGTGTCGCGTACATGGGTAATGTGTTCTGTTGTCTTAACTGCCGCAGTCAATGCATTCACTGCCTCCATCTCGTTGATCACAAGAAGAGAAACCATATGACCGATAATGTCCAATTCATGGAGTACTTCATCAGCAAAAACGCCAGCCTTATGAGAATTAAAAAATATAAAACCGGAGAACACACCATTATCAAAAAACGGCATGGTGTAACTGGCCGCATAGCCCTCACGCCCGATACGTTTAAAATGACCGGATTCGTTATTTTCAAATGTAACCATATTATTGATCACACGTGGACGCCCCTTAGCGAGTACCTCCTTCAATGAAGGGAGATCCTCAAGGTGCGCTTCGCAATGCTGCCATGGAGATGGGTGGTCACTGCTATCAACATAAGACTTGAGCAAGTTGGTTGCCGGATCATAAATGGTAACAGCAATCCGCACCATGAACGGGAAAAACTGTTCGATCGCTTTATGCGTACATACCAGCTTCTCCTTTAAAGTCAGATTTTTATTAAGTGAATCCAGAATGTCTTTATGTGCAAAACTGGTATTCGTCATAATCTAGAAACAACCTCCCTGTTAGAACTATGTTGACTTAAAGCAGGTACTTATTTTAGACACAAATAAAGCCTCTTCCTAAAATTTATGTATACCTTTTTTGATATTATCGTCATATTAACAAAAAACTTTAGTAAATATATGGCATATCTAAAGGATGTTTACAGCATCTTAGCGCAATTATCTGCACCC